>Ga0364866_10096_pt1 | contig 60076 bp, 54 predicted proteins | sample ExccelAu500001D3_3_FD_206913 | JGI IMG/M metagenome (GOLD analysis project Ga0364866, IMG submission 206913) | Enriched cells from Trout Bog Lake Hypolimnion, Wisconsin, USA - BchlTB.Aug13.5000.01.D3 | ecosystem: Environmental > Aquatic > Freshwater > Lake > Hypolimnion/Profundal zone | place...
TGTGGGAGCGGTGCAGGGAATTTGTCTGCCCTTCCGTGGATTTTCACGCTCCGGAGCGACCATCTCTACCGGATTGTTGTTGAATATCTCCAGACAAAAAATCGAAGAATTCAGCTTTGCCCTCGCTGTAGTTTTGACCCCGCCGGTGATCGCGCGCGAAGCCATGCGATTGTTGCAGGAACAGCATGCATCCGCCTCGTCAGTGGCGGATCTGACCCAAATTTTTATGCCGAGCTTACTGGGTATGGTGTTTAGTTTTGTAGCCGGACTTTTTGCGCTTAAATGGCTTTCAACCTGGCTGGAAAATGGGCGCTGGGCGCTATTTGGTTTTTATTGCCTGGGTGCTTCAGTGCTGGTTTTTGTACTGCACCAGAATGGCGTTTAAGCGTTTGAAGTTGCTGGATGGGGTGAGCATAGCTTAACCCATCCAGCGATATTAGCTTTGTTCCCAAGGCAGCTGTGCTGCGCGCCAGCCATTGAGTGTGTTGCGGTGGGCCTCGGTGTTTTTGTCCCCTTCGAAGCCTTCCAGCACGTTATATGAATCGGCATATCCTGCCTGTGTGGCGGCCATAGTGGCGCCGTGCGAGCGGGCACCACTGCGGCAGATGAACATGACCAGAGATTCTTTATCCACCTCTTGCCCAAGTTGCGCAATAAAATTCGGATTCGGCTTCATTCCGGGATAACCGACCCATTCAATGGTCACCGCATTGGGGATACGGCCGACCCAGTCCAACTCTGCACGCGTGCGCACATCAACTAATTTGGCTCCGGGTGCGGATTGTAAAATTTGATAAGCTTCAGCCGGCAGTAAGGCGCCTTCATAAGGAAGGTTCATTTCTTTGGCGCGTTTTTGCGCGGTATTCAAAATTTCGGTGATCTTACCCATGACTATTTCCTGACATTAAAATTAGCTAAGGTTTATTGTTTAACTTGCAAGTGTTATTCTTGCCCGACACACCGCATACTATCTCAACTGCAATGAAAAATCATAACATCGATACTTCCCAAATAAAATCAGTGGCTTTTGAGCCGGCCAACCCGGAGCGCTTCGCGGCGGCCAGGAAAAGCACTTGGGTCAGCATTTTTATCAATCTGGTGCTTGCCGTGCTACAAGTTGTGGCAGGCTATCTCGGACGTTCACAATCACTGATGGCTGACGGCCTGCATTCCTTATCAGACCTGCTTTCCGACATTATGGTACTGTTTGCAAATCGTCATGGAAATCGCCATGCCGATGCTGATCATCCCTACGGGCACGCCCGCATTGAAACGGCCGCCACGCTTATTCTGGGAGTCGCTCTGGCGGGTCTGGGTGTGGCCCTGTTGATTGCTGCGGGCATGCGTTTGCAACTTCCCGCGCAGGTACAAGCAGTGCATCCATTTACCATCTGGATTGCACTCATTGCCCTGGTTGCCAAGGAAGGCATGTTTCGCTATATGCTGGCGGTAGCCAAGCGAGTACGTTCCCAGATGCTTATTGCAAACGCTTGGCACGCACGTTCCGATGCCGCTTCTTCACTGGTCGTCGTGGTCGGGATTGGCGGCAATTTGCTGGGGTTCACTTTTCTGGATTTGATAGCCGCTGCAGTGGTCGGGGTAATGATCGCGCACATGGGCGGCAAGTTTGCACTGGAAGCACTCGCCGAACTTATTGATACCGGACTTTCTGCCGAAGAGGTTGAAGGCATTCGGGCAACTTTGCTGGCAACCAAGGGGGTGCGAAGTCTGCACGAATTGCGTACCCGCAAGATGGCCGATAGTGCCCTGGTTGACGCGCATATAATTGTCGATCCAAAAATCAGCGTCTCCGAGGGGCATTTCATCGCCGAAACAGCTCGCCAGGCAGTCCTCCGCCAGCATCATGTCATGGATGTGATGGTTCATATTGATCCGGAAGATGATATGCAGGCCCGACCGAATGCCCATTTGCCTAACCGTGAAATTTTGCTGAAACATCTTGCCGGAAAGCTCGGCGGAGATTCTCTTTTGAATAATCGCATCATGCTCCATTATCTGGATGGGAAAATTGATGCTGATATATTCCTTGACCCGAAAACTTATGGAGATTCCGCCGCAATCGAGGCTTTGCACCAGTTATGCACACAGATCACGAAGGATGACCGATATTACCGATCCATTCACTTGCACATGAGTTACGCACAGGAATAGTGCGATAAAAATACTTGCGCCCCACTTCTGGGCACATTTTTTATCCATTTATCCGAATGAGTATGGCAAAATGTGCGCTTTGGTGTCGGGAGATGGTGGCATGCTTCCTGCTAAAAGTTAAAACCGAGTTCTGAGTTTGTTCGGTTTTCCAAATTTTGGACGTTTTATTTTTTTGATTCAGTCGTTACGTTATGGGAGAAAGATATGTCGAAGTCGGCAGCTGATGTTGTAAAGTTACTCAAAGACAATGAAGTTAAATTTGTTGATCTGCGTTTCACCGATACCCGTGGTAAAGAGCAGCACGTGTCTATACCTGCCCATGTGGTGACGGATAGCGATGACTGGTTTGATAACGGCCACGCTTTCGACGGTTCTTCCATCGCCGGCTGGAAAGGTATTCAGGCTTCCGACATGTTGCTGATGGCCGACCCGGATTCTGCTTTCATTGATCCGTTCATGGACGAAACCACACTGGTAATTACCTGTGACGTGATTGAGCCTTCAGATGGCAAGGGATATGACCGTGACCCGCGCTCGATCGCCAAGCGCGCTGAAGCCTACTTGAAGAGCAGCGGCATCGGCGATGCAGCTTACTTTGGTCCTGAACCCGAATTCTTCATTTTTGATTCGGTTAACTGGCAAGTGGACATGTCCGGCTGTTTCTGCAAGGTGAATTCAGAAGAAGCGGCATGGTCCTCGGCAGAAAAATTTGAAGGGGGTAATACCGGTCATCGCCCCGGTGTTAAAGGGGGATATTTCCCGGTCCCACCCGTTGATTCACTGCAAGATATCCGTTCCGCCATGTGCTTGGCTCTGGAAGAAATCGGCGTACCAGTCGAAGTTCACCACCACGAAGTAGCCACAGCCGGACAATGCGAAATCGGCACACGATTCGCCACGCTGGTAAAACGCGCCGACCAAACTCAAAAACTGAAATACGTTGTGCACAATGTTGCTCACCAGTATGGCAAGACAGCGACTTTCATGCCCAAGCCTATCGTTGGTGACAACGGTTCAGGTATGCACGTCCACCAGTCTATCTGGAAAGATGGCAAGAATCTGTTTGCCGGTAACGGTTATGCTGGCCTGTCTGAATTCGCTCTCTATTACATCGGCGGTATCATCAAACACGCCAAGGCACTGAATGCGATTACCAATCCCGGTACCAACTCCTACAAGCGTCTGGTTCCCGGCTTTGAAGCCCCGGTTAAGTTGGCTTACTCGGCACGTAACCGTTCTGCCTCGATCCGTATTCCTTTCGTGCAAAGCGACAAGGCTCGCCGTATCGAAGTGCGTTTCCCTGATCCAACTGCCAACCCATACCTGGCTTTCACAGCTTTGATGATGGCTGGTCTGGATGGTGTGCAGAACAAGATTCACCCCGGCGATGCTGCAGACAAGAACCTGTATGACTTGCCTCCGGAAGAGGATGCAAAGATCCCAACAGTGTGTTCAAGCCTCGAAGAAGCATTGGCAGCCTTGGACAAGGATCGCGAGTTCCTCACACGCGGTGGTGTTTTCTCCAACGAAATGATTGATGCCTACATTGAGTTGAAGATGGAAGAAGTAACACGCTTCCGCATGACCACTCACCCGGTTGAGTATGACATGTACTACAGCCTCTAAGCTGTTTGGCAAGAAGCAAATAACGGGGCCGCAAGGCCCCGTTTTACTTTTAATTACGCGGTTTGTCACATTGGTAAACTTTAACCTATACTTCTGTTCATTATGATTCTGCTCCGCATGCGATCCATGAAGAAAACATGCTACGTACTGATATCCTTGTGCATTGGATGGTCAGGCTCGGCTTATGCCGAAATTTATAAATCGGTTGATGCTGAAGGGCATGTGACTTATTCAAGTATGCCGAGTAAGGGAGCGAAAAAGCTTGGGCTGGACAAACTGGGCCCGACTTCCAGCACCCCACATGAACATTCATCGCATACTTCACGGACGCAAGATTCTGCTAGTCCATCGGATTTTCCCAAGGTGGATAGCAGTACACAAAAAAACCGGGACAGTACGCGCCGTAAAATTCTTTCAGATGAACTGGCTACCGAAGAAAAAATGCTGTCTGAAGCTCGTGCCAATTTAAAACAGGGAGACACCTCGTTGTCCGGTGGGAAATTACACGAACTGCAAGTAGAAGTGACGCTGCACGAGAAAAACGTGAGTGCACTAAAGACAGAATTGTCGAACGTAAAATAAAATTATCATAGCTGGCATATATTCTGCTTTATAACCCATTATGCCCAACACTTTCTTACCCACACTTGAGCACCTTGCTACGGCAGTCATCCTGTTGGATGAGCAATCGCGTATTGCTTACCTTAATCCTGCAGCCGAAAATCTTTTTGCGCTGAGCAGCAAAAACACGATCGGACATCCGGTGCAGCATGCTTTTACCCATACCGGGCAACTGTCTGTCGCTATGCAGCAGGCAGTGAATAACAATGCCAGCTATATCGAACATGATCTTATGCTCGGTACGATCACTCACTCAAAACTACATTTACGCTGCGTCGCTACCCCTTTGCAATCGGATAACTACTATTTGTTGCTGGAGTTTCATCCGATGGATCGACCGCTGAAATTGGCGCGCGAAGAGCAAATGCTGGATCAGACCCAAGCCAATCGGTTGTTGCTGCGTAATTTGGCCCATGAAATCAAAAATCCCCTGGGTGGTATACGCGGTGCGGCACAGTTGCTTGAACAGGAATTGGATAAGCCGAGCTTGCGTGAATACACCCAAGTGGTGATTCAGGAAGCTGATCGCTTGCGGTCATTAATGGAAAAGTTGCTCACGCCGCAGGGCGCGCCTCATTTTAGTGCGCTCAATATCCATGAAGTGCTCGAAAGGGTGCGTAGCCTTGTCTTGGCAGAAATGCCGAATGAACTGACCATAATCCGCGATTTCGACATCAGTCTGCCGTATTTGATGGGTGACAAGGAGCAGATGATACAGGTCGTACTGAACATCGTGCGTAATGCTGCACAGGCCATGAAAGGTCAAGGCACCATCATCATGCGCACGCGCATAGCGCGCCAGGTTACCCTGATTAAAAAGCGGCATCGTCTCGCCATCATTCTGCAAATTGAGGATGACGGGCCCGGCGTACCGTCGCATTTGCGCGACAAGATTTTTTATCCGCTCGTATCCGGTCGTCCGGACGGACATGGTTTGGGACTGACTTTGGCACAGGATTTTGTCAGCCAGCATCAGGGGACCATTGAGTTCGAAAGTGAGCCCGGGTACACCTGTTTTACTGTGACACTTCCTCTTACTTAATTTTAAAGCTTAATCTTTCGGAAACTTTATGAAACCAGTCTGGATTATAGATGACGATCGCTCGATTCGCTGGGTGCTGGAAAAGGCTCTGGTGCGCGAGGACATCGAATTCAAAAGCTTCGCCTCAGCTGATGAGGCGCTACAGGCGCTTACTCAGGGAACGCCGCAAATAGTCATTAGCGATATCCGCATGCCCGGTAGCTCCGGCCTTGAGTTGCTGCAAATTCTGCGCGAGCGCTACCCGAATCTTCCGGTCATTATTATGACGGCTTATTCGGATCTGGAAAGTGCGGTTTCATCGTTTCAGGGCGGAGCCTTTGAGTATCTTCCCAAACCCTTTGATATCAATCATGCCGTTGAATTGATTCGTCGTGCCCTGGACCAAAGTCAACGCAAGAATTCATCCCCGGAAACAGTGCCGGCTGCACCGGATATTTTGGGGCAAGCGCCCGCCATGCAGGAAGTGTTCCGCGCCATCGGCAGGCTTGCACAATCCCACGCCACCGTTTTGATTAATGGCGAATCGGGTACAGGTAAGGAGTTGGTCGCTCAAGCACTCCATCGGCATAGCCTGCGTGCCGACAAACCTTTTGTTGCCATCAATACGGCCGCGATTCCCAAAGATTTGCTGGAGTCAGAATTATTCGGTCATGAACGGGGTGCATTCACCGGTGCAACGGCAACCCGGCACGGCCGCTTCGAGCAAGCGGAAGGCGGCACCCTGTTTCTTGATGAAATTGGGGATATGCCAGCTGAGTTGCAGACGAGATTGCTCCGAGTATTATCAGACGGGAATTTCTATCGTGTGGGGGGACACCAGCCTACCAAGGCCAATGTGCGCATTATTGCGGCCACTCACCAAAATCTGGATGAGCGGGTTAAGCAAGGGTTATTCCGCGAAGATTTGTTCCACCGTCTTAACGTTATTCGTTTGCGCCTGCCTCCGCTGCGCGAGCGCCGCGAGGATATTCCGCTACTGGCTAAATACTTTTTGCAAAAGAGTGCGCGCGAATTGAGCGTGGAACAAAAAACTTTGAGCGAGGCAGCCATCCAATACTTGATGGCACAGGATATTCCCGGAAACGTTCGTCAGCTCGAAAATCTGTGCCACTGGCTGACGGTGATGACTCCCTCGCAGCAAATCGAAATCGCCGACTTGCCTCCGGAATGGCGTGAAGCACCGGCGATCGGAGTTCCCCAGGGTGATTGGCGCAATATTCTCGCTCAACAAGTTGCGCAATCATTGCAGCGTGGCGACCAGAATCTTTTGGAGGGACTGAGTCGGCAATTTGAAAGCACACTGATTATCCAAGCGCTGCAACATACGGGGGGCAAACGTATCGAAGCTGCCACGTTGCTGGGTATGGGAAGAAATACCTTGACCCGCAAAATTCAGGAGCTGGGACTCGACGAGCAAGAATGATGAATTTTTGTTTGACCGTGTGGCAGATTAATTTACTTTCGGTCTAATCTGCTACGACAATTTATTCAGATAGTTGGCTATTTTAGAAAATTCAGCTACCCCTAAATTTTCCGCGCGCTGTTGCGCATCAATCCCCAGAGTGTCGAAATCCGTTTCGTTTAAATAACCGCGCAGTGTGTTGCGCAAGGTTTTTCGACGCTGCCCGAATGCTGCTGCAACGATGTCAGCAAATAGTTTCTCATTACGCACCAGCACGTCACCGGCAGGCAGCGGAATGATGCGCACGATGGCAGAATCCACCTTGGGAGCAGGCCGGAAAGATTCCGGGGGTACGTCGAGCAGCTTTTCCATGTGGAAGCGGTATTGCAGCATGACCGATAAGCGTCCGTAGGCAGGTGTGGAAGGTTCGGCTACCATGCGTTCGACGACTTCATTTTGCAGCATGAAATGCATGTCGATTATTCGGTCGGCGTATTCTGCAAAGTAGAACAGCAGGGGCGAAGAAATATTGTAAGGCAAGTTGCCCACCACACGCAGCGGGACGGGTAGTTGTGCCAAATCGAATTTCAATGCATCACCCGCATGGATGACAAGTTTATTTTTTGGATAATCGTTTTCAAGTCTTGCAAGAATATCGCGGTCGATTTCCACTACATGCAGTTGATTCAGATGCTTCAGCAAAGGCCTTGTTAACGCGCCCAATCCGGGACCGATTTCAACCATGTTGTCGGAAGCTTCGGGACGAATGGCATGAACGATGTCGGCAATGACTTGCTCATCAACCAGGAAATTTTGGCCAAAACGTTTGCGGGCTTTATGCATCATATGGGAACCTCTAATTATTCAATTTGCTAAGCAAGGCAAGGCGCGAACAAAAAATTGCGCCGCCACATATGTCTGATATGTAAGAAGTAATTTTTTGTGAGTAACGCAGCATAGCGACGCTAATTGGATAATTAGAGGTTCCCATGCGCTTGTTCGTTGCGTATCATTTCGGTCGCCATTTGAATCGCTTCCAGCAGGCTACCCGCATCTGCCTGTCCCGTGCCGGCCAGTTCCAGCGCCGTGCCATGATCCACCGAGGTTCGGATGATGGGCAAACCCAAAGTAATGTTCACGCCGTGACCAAAGCTTGCATGCTTCAACACCGGCAAGCCCTGATCATGGTACATCGCCAGTACGCAGTCGCACTGAGATAAACGGTGTGGTGTGAATAAGGTATCCGCAGGAAGCGGTGCACTGACCTTTAATCCCTCTGTCCGTAGTTTATCCAGCACCGGAATGATCACGTCGATTTCCTCACGCCCGAGGTAGCCGCCCTCGCCCGCATGCGGATTTAACCCCGCCACCAGAATGCGCGGGGAAGCGATGCCGAAGCGCCGGACAAGATCGCGGTTAATAATTCGCAATACATTTTCCAGCAAGGTGGCAGTAATTGCATCCGGTACCGCACGCAAAGCCAAATGGGTGGTAACCAGGGCCACACGCATTCCTCCGCCAGCCAGCATCATTACAACCTGTGCGGTGTGCGTTTGTTCGGCAAAAAATTCGGTGTGTCCGGTAAACGGAATGCAGGCATCATTAATAATTCCTTTGTGTACCGGAGCAGTAACCAACCCGTCGAATTCACCCGACTGACAACCCTGCATTGCCCGGTTCAATAAATTGAGCACATAAGGACTGTTGGCAGGATTCAGTATTCCAGCCTGTACGGGATGATTTAAAGGGATATGCAGTACGCGCAAATGTCCCGGGGGAAGCGGATGAATTTGCTGCGAGGTATAGTCATGCAGTTGTACGTTGAGTCCGAGCTGGGCCGCACGTTGTTCCAGCAACGACTTGTCAGCCAGTACGACCAGATGATTGCCCGGTACCTGTTGCGCTATTTGCAGACATAAATCAGGGCCGATACCGGCCGGTTCCCCGGAGGTAACCGCCAGGACAGGTACAGCATGCGGCATCAATTTAATTTTTTTGATCCAGATGGTATTCAACATATGCGCGGTCGCGCAATTGACGAAGCCAGTCCTGGTACGCTTCTTCTGATTTGAAACCGCGTATCGCCAATCGTGCCTGCTGCTTTTTCTGTTCAATGCTCACGTCGGCAGTACGGCGTTCTATAACCTGAATCAAGTGCCAGCCAAAACCGGATTGAACTACGCCGCTGATCTGTCCGACTTTTAGAGCATCCATCGCCTTTTCGAACTCGGGCACAGTGTCACCGGGCGATAGCCAACCCAGATCGCCACCCTGGGCAGCGCTTCCGTCTTCGGAATAGTGTTTCGCCTGATCGGCAAAGTCGGCACCTTCTTCGATACGTTGCTTGATTTCCATCAAGCGGCTTTTGGCTTCACTCTCGGGCACCAGCTCGCTGGTCTTGATCAGAATATGACGTGCGTGAGTTTGTGAAATGACGACTGTTGAATCTTTGCTGCGTTTGTCAATCAACTTGAGAATGTGGAATCCATTTGGACTGCGCAACACAGGGCTGATTTCGCCTGTATGCATTTTTTGCAATGCCTCCAGAAACAGCGCCGGAATACGGTCTGCCGGACGCATTCCCAGATTGCCGCCCTGCATGGCATCTTTAGCATCGGAAAATTCGGCAGCCACCTGGGCAAAATCTGCACCATCCTGTAAGCGGGCCAAAGCTTGCCCTGCTCGCACACGGCTGGCCTGTATTTTTTCCGCGCTGGCTTGTTCCGGTACCAGCACCAGTATATGAGCCAATTGGTACTCCTCTCCCTTGCCGGGAAGTTTGGCTTGCGTGGCAAGGTAGTTATCAATTTCACCATCGCTAATGACGAGTTTGCTGTCTACCTCGCGTTCGCGCAGGCGAGTAGAAATAATTTCGCTACGAATTTCTTCGCGGAATTTTTTGAAGTCCACCCCGTCTTTTGCCAGTCTTTCACGGAACTCTGCCAACGACGCAAATTTGTTTTCCTGTGCAATGCTTTGCAAAGCCTTGTCCAACTGGGTGTCGTCAACATGGACGCCGGTTTCTTTGGCAAATTGAGCTTGTAACGTGTCAATAATCATGCGTTCAAGAATTTGCTTTTCCATGGCCTCGGGCGCAGGAAGCGCCGTGCCTTGCTTTTGCAATTGCCTGGTGACAGTCTCAAGATGCTCGTTTAGTTCATGACGTGTAATGACATCATCGTTCACCACTGCAACGATGCGGTCTATCGGAGCTATTTGCTTTTGCGGATTAAGCTTTCCGGGTTGTTCTGCGGCATAAATGAGGGTTGGAAAAACCAACCAAAGCAGCAAAACTCGCAACATTTTGGTACGCAGCATATTCAGGCTTTCTTGATACGAAAAATTACTTGGGATAATCAGAGGTTACCTTTACTATAACCGGGAACATTCTGGCGCAATTGGGGCAGTGGGTCACCCGTACCGACTGCCACCAAATCATTTAACTCAAGCTGCACAAACAAGCTCGTTTGAATTTGCTGAGTCGCCGTAGGGAATCGTTGCGCTACAATACGTACTGTCCAGCACTGTTGATTATACTCTAGCCCGCCCAGTGCTTCCAGAATGCTGCCGTCCTGCAAAGAGTAGTTCCAGCTCGCCACCCCGTGCCAGTGGCCGGATAAGGGCCATTGCGAAGACACGTTAATTTGTCGAAGGCTGTTTCGTGTGAAGCGATACCCCAAATTAACTACCTTGCCCGTTTCCGGCTGATAACGGGCCGATGCGTCCAATTGCTCGGTTTGCAGTTGGTCGGGTGTGACTTGGTAAGTGCTATCCAGCGACCATGCGTGGCTCAATTGTCCAAATGCCGCCAGCACGATATCCGATTTGGTGGTTGTAACTGTTCCTGTCGAGTTGATGCTTGGCGCTGTCACTGAGCTTATCACGGGAGGCAAATTGACCCTCGGGATCGTTGTGCTAAATCGCTCTCCAATTGCGACCCGCAACCGTTCTTCGCCATCATCCTGTTGAAGCAGACGGGAGGTGACAGCCAAAGTGACCTGGTTGGCGTCTCCAATACGATCGCTCCCCAAGTAGCGATTTTCAGTGAACATCTGGGCAAAATTAAAGTCGCCCTGTGCCGAATCAAAATTGGGCAACAGGTCTTGATTGCGATAGGGAATATAAACGTAATACGCGCGCGGCTCCAGTGTCTGAACAAATTCCTTATTGAGGAGACTCATTTCGCGTTCCATCGTTAAGCCGCTATCGACACTGAAAATCGGCAAGGCACGGGAAGCATTGGGAAGAGCACCGGAATTATTGGTACCCATGACATAACTGGTGTAGTGCAACCCTAATTTGGGAGTCAGATAAAAAGCGGGTTGGGTAACCAGCGCATAGCTTATGCTGGGATAGAGTACCAGACGTTGCCCGCTAACCAGAGTAGGGTGACGAAAGGCTGCAAACTCTCCCGAAAATGCCAGAGTTTCTTTGTCCACCCTTTGCTGTGCGCCCACAAGAAATTGCGGGAGGCGATTGTAGGGCGGTATCACAGGCGCTGCAGGATCCTGCAAGGTCTGGAAACTTTGAATCCGTGTTGCGGCATTCCACCAGCTTCCCGTATACGATAGAACGCCTTCCCTCGTCAGGGTTGTTTGGGAAGTGCCGGCTACGGAATCGGAAAAATCGCGGAAATAAAAATCGTCGGAGACCCGGTTGTAATTGATCAATCCGCTTAGTTCATTGGTAAAATTCTGCGTATGATTTAAAGAAAATAACAAACGGGTGCTATTGGTAAGGCGATCCCCGTTCAAAATATTCAGATGCGCAATGCCGGAATAACTTGGTTCCAGATACCGTACTTCATTATTGAGCATATTGCCGCGCTTGGAAATGATACGCGGCGCCAGAGTAGCATCGAGATTGGGGGCAATATTCCAGTAATAAGGGACGGTTATTTCGAACCCCCCGGTAACCGTGCTGCCGTAACTCGGAGCAAGAAAACCCGATTTGCGCTGGCTGTTTAGCGGGAAATCCATCCATGGCGTGTACAGGATGGGGACTCCCATAAAGTCAACACGGGCACCATGCGCAATCCCCAGCTGGGTATCGCGATCTATTTCCAAAGTGTTCATCTTGAGCAGCCAGTCGTCATTATCAATCGGACAGGTTGTATATGTCGCATCTTGCAGGAGGTAATCTTGCCTTCCAGCCAAATGGAGTTGATCCGCCTTGCCGTGCGCATGGTTGTCTCCAAATTCAAATACGGGCTGCGTCATGTCACCGGTATTGGTGTCGAGATTGAATTTGAGATGCGGACTCTTTATTACGTTGTTGTCCTGCTCGACGCGTACTGAACCATCGGCCAGCACATCTTTATTGTCCTGATAATACAGTAAGTGATCGGCGGATATCGTCTGCCCACGCTTGCGTAATTCCACCCCGCCGGTAGCCTCGATCTGCCCGCCCTTCTTGCCTTCCATCTGTTGTGCAGAGATGAAAACCGGCGTTTCTTCCTGTTGTTTTGCTGAATTGATACCTTGGGTATTGATGACGGTGTGATCCAATTGCAGAGACGGTTCCTCATCTTCTCCGGCAAAAACCTGAGAAGCGAAAATACAGGAGAGCAAAAATGCAATGTGATTCAGACGAAAGCGCATGGTGCGGGGTTGGCAAATTAAGGTGTTAAAATCGCATACATTCAAAATTAAAGCAATCCTATCCAAAATTATTTCAAACTGACCATGCAACGATTACAACAACTGACCGACTGGCTTCACCAACAAATTCCTGACACATCGTTTAATATTGCCCCGGCTTCTGCGGACGCCAGCTTTCGCCGTTATTTCCGAGTGACCTTTGATGACGGACAAACCCGGATCGTAATGGATGCGCCACCGCCGCAGGAAGACTGCCGTCCGTTCGTGTGTGTTGCTAAATTATTCGGACAAGCCTCAACGCATGTACCGCAAGTCTATGCCATGAATTTAGAACAGGGTTTTCTGATGCTGTCGGATTTGGGAAATACCACCTATTTGCAGGCACTTGAACAAGGCACCCACACTGCACGGGAATTATATGGAGCTGCCACCGATGCGCTGATCCGCATTCAACTCGCCAGCCGTGAAAATGAATTGCCGCTATATGATGAGGCCTTGCTGCTGCGAGAGATGCGTCTGTTTCCGGATTGGTATATCGCCAAACACCTGAATACGACACTGGATGAAAAACAAAGCACCAAACTGGATACCGTATTTCAGCGTATCCTCCAAAATAATCTCGCGCAACCGCGTGTCTATGTGCATCGTGATTTCCATTCACGCAACCTGATGGTAGCCGATCCCAACCCCGGCATTCTGGATTTTCAAGACGCGGTTTACGGTCCTATCACCTACGACCTCGCTTCATTGTTCAAGGATGCATATATTCGCTGGGAAGAAGCTGAAATATTGGATTGGCTGATTCGTTATTGGGAAAAGGCACGCAAGGCCGGTTTGCCAGTGCATCAGGATTTCGCCGATTTTTATCGCGATTACGAATGGATGGGCGTACAGCGTCATATTAAGGTGCTGGGTATCTTCGCCCGCCTGTATCACCGTGACGGCAAGGAATCTTATCTGAAAGATATGCCTCTGGTGATGGATTACCTGCGGCGTGCCTGTGCGCGTTATATTGACCTTAAGCCGTTGCTCAACTTACTGGATGTGCTGGAGCAGAAAAAACCGGAAGTGGGGTTCACGTTTTGAGCATGCAGGTCATGCTCCCTCTCCCCAACCCTCTCCCGCAAGCGGGCGAGGGGGCAAACGTGAAAGGCTGAAACCCATGATGGCGATGATACTGGCAGCGGGTCGTGGTGAGCGTATGCGCCCACTTACCGACCATATTCCCAAGCCTTTGCTGAAGGTGGGTGACAAACCGCTGATCGTATGGCACATCGAAAGATTGGTGCGTGCGGGTATTACCGAAATCATTATTAATCATGCCCATCTTGGGGCGCAAATCGAAGCGGCGCTGGGCGATGGCAGCGAGTTTGGCGCCCGGATCAGTTATTCGCCTGAAGTCACCGCGCTGGAAACTGCTGGGGGCATCGCTTATGCCCTGCCTCTTCTGGGTAACGAGCCTTTCGCTGTGATTAATGGGGACATATATTGCGACTACGATTTGACCCGACTAGTCGCCCAAGTACCCATTCTTGTCGCGAACGGTGATACCGCACATTTGGTGTTGATCAATAACCCAGCTCATCATCCCAATGGGGACTTCGTTTTGCAGGGAAAGCGCATGCTTCCCTCGCCAGTAAGCGGAAGTGAGGGACTATCCGCAAAGCTTACGTTCAGCGGCATCGGACTGTACCAACCGGCGATATTCGCCCACCTCGTACGTGGCAGCAAAGCCCCGCTCGCCCCGCTATTGCGCGAGCAGATCGCTCTGGGCAAGGTGAGTGGAGAACATTTCAGCGGACGCTGGATCGATGTTGGCACGCCGCAACGTTTGGAAGAACTCGACAACGCGCTGCGCACGACGCAAAATGTCGGCCATGAATAATTCCAACCTGTACGCCCATCGTCGCACCCGTCTGCTTGCTCAGATGGGACGCGGTATCGCGGTGATCCCTACCGCGCCTGAAGTGTTGCGCAATGGCGACGCCCACTACCCCTATCGCTTCGATAGCCATTTTTATTATCTTACCGGCTTTGACGAACCCGAAGCGGTGCTGGTTTTGATTGCAGGAAATGTACCGCAATCCATACTCTTCTGCCGGGAGAAAAACAGGGAACGTGAAATTTGGGATGGCTACCGTCATGGTCCCGAGGCGGCAAAATCGGCATTTGGTTTTGACGCCACTTTCCCCATTGCACAATTGGATGAAAAACTCATTGAGCTGATGACCAACCAACCGGTCATTTTTCATCGTGTCGGCCACGATTCGGCTTGGGATACCCGCCTGCTTAATCTGCGCAGTCGCGTGCAGGAAAAAGCTCGTAGCGGAATCAGCGCACCGAACGAGATTCACGATGTTCGTGTCCTTCTGGACGAGATGCGTTTATTTAAAGATAACGAAGAGCTTGCAACAATGCGCCGTGCTGCGAGCATTTCCGGTGATGCACATATTCGTGCCATGCGTGCCACCCGGCCGGGCATGATGGAATATGAAATAGAAGCGCAGCTATTCCACGAATTCCGTAGAAACGGCGCACAATCCCCGGCCTACACCAGCATCGTCGCGGGAGGGGCCAATGCTTGTGTGTTGCATTACATTAGTAATGACAAACTGCTGATCGACGGTGATCTGCTGCTGATTGATGCGGCCTGTGAATTGGATGGTTACGCTGCAGACATCACCCGCACGTTTCCGGTGAATGGGAAATTTAATGCCGCCCAGAAAGAAATTTACGAAATGGTACTGGCCTCTCAAGCGGCGGCCATTGAGGTATCCCATCCCGGCGCTCACTGGAATGATCCGCATGAAGCCGCTCTACGCGTGATTGCGCAAGGTCTGATTGATTTTAAACTGTGCAGCGGTAGCGTGGATGCCGTTCTGGAAAGCGAAAGTTATAAACGCTTTTACATGCATCGTACCGGTCACTGGCTGGGCATGGATGTGCACGATGTCGGCGCTTACAAAATCGGGGACAACTGGCGCGAATTGCAACCGGGCATGGCATTTACTGTGGAACCGGGCTGTTACATCCGCCCAGCGGATGATGTGCCGCAGGCATTCTGGAACATTGGCATTCGCATTGAAGATAACGTGGTTATTACTCCGCAAGGCTGCGAAATACTCACCGTGAAAACCCCCAAGACGGTCGCTGCGATTGAGGAATTAATGAGGCGAACATGAGTAACCCAAGCTGTGATATCGCTATTATAGGCGGCGGACCCGTCGGAGCATCGCTCGCGCTGGCTTTGCGCGACAGCGGCTTGAAAGTTTACGTACTGGAAGCCCGCCCGGCCAATGTCGCCAGCCACGACGCACGCGCCCTTGCGGTATCCTACGGCAGTCGCCTGTTATTGGAACGCATTGGTGTGTGGGACGCATTGCACTCAATTTCACCCATTCGCACCATTCATATTTCGCAGCGCCATAGTCTGGGGCGTGCCCTGCTTCGCGCTGCCGAACTGCACGTGCCGGAATTGGGCTATGTACTGCCTTACCCTGCGCTGCAAGATGCTCTGGATAGTAGCTTGCAGCAATGCGGCATCACTACGATTTACAGTGCAAACGTGAATCGATTGCAGCACGAGGCTGAAGGTGCCACGATTGAATATCAACAGGCGGGAGTCGGGTGCACTCTGACCACCCGCTTGGCCGTGGTAGCCGATGGGGGAAAACTATTGGCCCAAGACTACCCGCCCGAAATTCGTGATTACGGGCAAAGCGCGCTGATCACCCACATCACCTGTTCGGCACCCCAGGCAGATCAGGCTTACGAACGTTTCACTGCCCAAGGCCCCGTCGCTTTACTGCCGTTTCAAGACGGTTATGAGCTGGTATGGACTGCCCCCCACGCCTTGGCTCAGGACATGCTGGCATGGGATGAGACAACATTTCTGGGCGAACTCCAGCGCCATTTCGGCGACCGTGTTGGAGAATTTTTGAGTGTAAGCCAGCGCACTTGTTTCCCTCTCGGCCTGAAACGCGCTCCGCAACACTCTCCCATGCCGCATACCGTCTTGCTGGGCAATGCCGCACAAACCATGCATCCGGTAGCCGGTCAAGGGTTTAATATGGGCCTGCGCGATGCATGGGAATTGGCGCAGGAAATTCTTGGTGTCACGCCGCAGGAATTAGGCACACCCACCATGCTTGCCGCATATCGCAGTCAACGTCGAACTGACCGCGAGGGTGGAATACATTTTACCGATGGCTTGGTGCGATTATTCTCCAATGATTTGCCTCTGGTTAGTGCGGGACGAGCGGTTGCGCTTAGCGCGCTGGATTGTTTGCCATTTGCCAAACGGTTCGTAGCCAAGAGGATGATGTTTGGCGCGAATGGGTAGTTTCGAAAGATGGCTCCCGAGAACAAGGGCGGCAAGCTCTTGACTTTTTTACACGCGGAAAACGAATTACATCGCACTCTAACTATTACAGGAGATACCGACTATGCCAATCACCATGTTCGACCACTACACGTTGCGCTCTGCTGATGTCGATGTGACCGCAGCGTTCTACGCCAAAGTCATGGGTTTTCGAGTTGAAAAACTGGAAGGTTTTGCTTTCCAAATGCGCCTTTTATTTCTGGGTGAGCAGGCCATTGTCCATTTGATGGGTGCAGGTCAGGAGTTGGATGATTTTCTTGCACGCTCCGCGCCCAGCTTTACCAGTGGGCCAGAGAGAAAAACGGGCAACATGGAACACGTCGCGTTCAATGGTACTGGGCTAAGAAATTTCAAAAACACTCTGGATGTTGCCGGGATTCATTATGTGCAGAGATCACTTGCTGACTATGGCGTTGCTCAGTTTTTGTTCGACGACCCTGACGGTGTTGAAATTGAAGTTAACTTTCCAATAGCTGAACTTGCCGGCTAAAGTCGAGATTTGTTTAGCTATTTGAGAGCTCATGCTGCTTGTACAAGCTGATAAAACATTCCCAGTTTTTGACAAGATACCAAGCGTGGCGGCTCCATTGTTGAGCCAATAACCAAACAGCCCGCGGGGGCAAAGTTGCTTTTAGATAACTGGTCACCTGAAACGAAAACCCCCAGCCAGACTTCCGGCAGGGGGTTTCTTATTACAACCTGAACAACAGCGCTTACTTGTGCACGCCCAACTTCTGTCTCCATCCTGGGAAAATTTTGTCCGCATCTTTCGGGAAAGATTCAAATGCGCGGGCAAATTCCTTGTGCTCCTTGGCGAATTCAATCGGGTCGGCACCGGCCTTCCAGCATTCGTACGACTGGCGTAGTGAGATTGCACCGGCTGCGGGGCTGTCGATGTGACCGTAGGAGCCGCCACCTGCGGTGTTGATCACGTTGCCGTGGCCGAGGTTCTCGAAGAAACCGGGCAGACGTAGCGCATTCATACCGCCGGAAATGATCGGAGTGGTGGGTTTCATACCGTACCACTTCTGGAAGTAGACCGGACCTTGGCACTCATCGCGTTCGATCATGTAAGCGATGATCTTGTCGTCGCCCTCGCCTTCCATTTTGCCGTAGCCCATGGTGCCGACGTGGATGCCGGAAGCACCTTGCAGGCGGCTCATTTTAGCCAGCACGAAAGCGGTGTAGCCGCGTTTGGCTGAAGGCGAAGTCACGGCACCGTGACCGGCGCGGTGATAGTGCAGGTATTGTCCAGGGTACTGGCGACGGGCGGTGGTTACCATGCCGGGACCACCGACATAGCCGTCCACCAGGAAAGCCAGTTTGTCCGCATCCGGTCCAAAAACTTCCAGCGCATAATCGGCACGAGCACACATTTCGTAGTGGTCGTCGGCGGTGATGTTCATGGAGAACAGCTTGGCCTGACCGGTTTCATCCTGTGCGCGCTTCATGGCGTCATAGACCAGCGGCAACACTTTCTTGATTGGACAGAACACTTGATTGCCTTGCGGTTCGTCGTTCTTGATGAAGTCGCCACCCAGCCAAAACTGGTACGCAGCATTGGCGAAAGGCTCGGGACGAAGGCCAAGCTTGGGTTTGATGATGGTGCCTGAAATGTAACCGCCGTCCTTGACCGGGCGGCCGAGAATACGCCACAGGTTGGAGATGTCAGTGGCCGGGCCATCGAACATCTGTACCACGCGTTCAGGCACGTAGAAGTCGATCATCTTGGCATGCTCGATGTCGCCCATACCCTGATTGTTGCCGATGGCGAGCGTCAGGAACGATACCATCATGAAACGGCCGTCAGTCACATTGCGGTCGAAGAGTTCGATCGGATATGCGATGCGCATATCTTCAGTGGCTTCGTCGATGTAATAAACCAGTGCATCCACCCCTTTGGTGAAATCATCGGTGGTGCTCACTTCGACGTTGGTGCCGGTGGATGACTCAGCAGCAAAGTGGGCCGCCGCTTCCAGATAGCCAAGGTCGTCCTTGGGTTTCATTTTGTAGGCTACGAGAATGTGCTTGCCACCCTTGATCAGGTCAGCTTCCTTGAGCTCAAGGTTGGAATAACGATTTGATTGATCCATATTTTTCTCTCCCTTTGGTTAACTACTAAATTTTGATAGGTGCAACTATAAAGCTAATAATCCATAAACAATAGTCAAATTTTATTATAGAACCTATAAGAATAATTTATAGGTAGTGTAGAATATTCAGCGGGCACAGCACTATTTTCAGGTTTCAAAATTATGTTCCATATTACGCTCAGGCAATTACAAGTATTTGAGGCCGTCGCCCGGAATTTAAGCCATTCGCGGGCAGCAAAAGAGTTATATCTTTCGCAGCCGGCCATTTCAATGCAAATCAAGCAACTGGAGCAGGTTGTCGGATTGCCGTTGTTTGAGCAGATTGGCAAGCAAATTCACCTGACCGAAGCCGGAGGTGAGATGCTACATTATAGTCGCGCAATTTCCCAGCAATTACAGGAAATGGAAGCGGTATTCTCTGAAATGAAGGGATTGGAGCACGGGCACCTGAATATTTCAGTCGTCAATACCGCTAATTATTTTATGCCGCAACTACTGGCGAAATTCTGCCAGCAAAATCCAAAAATAAAAATCAGTCTGCATGTCGCCAATCGGGACGCAGTGCTGAATCACCTTGCAGAAAATATTGCCGATCTCGCCATCATGGGTCAACCTCAAAAAGGAGCTGACATGCTGGCGCAATCGTTCATGAAAAATCCGCTAGTCGTGATCGCGGCTCCTTCGCATCCATTATGCAAGGTAAAGCGTGTGAAGCTGAAGCGTCTTGAGCAGGAAAGCTTTTTGGTGCGGGAACAGGGATCGGGAACACGCAGCGCGATGGAACGGGTTTTTTCCGAGCACGGTATTCAATTTCGGGCCGGAATGGAGATGGGTACCAACGAGGCCATCAAACAGGCGGTACAGGCGGGCATGGGCTTGGGCATTCTTTCCTTGCATAGTGCCGAATTGGAACTGGAAACCGGGCGACTTGCGGTGTTGAACGTGGAGTATTTTCCGGTGGTACGCTATTGGTATATTGTGCACCGCCAAAATAAACGCCTGTCCACAGTGGCCCAGGCGTTCAAAATGTTTTTGTTAACTGAAGCAGAGCAGTTGGCTGCGCCTTCAACAAGTCTCACTACAACACTGTCATAAAGTGAACCTAAGCAGGCTTAGGGACGTCAAGTATCGCAAAATTCTTGAGGTTAGATAATGAAATAAGATGAGCATGAATCCGTCCCAATTCACCGTTTCTGGCCAGTTTCAAAAGCTGTTCATCATTGAGACCATTGAGCAAAGCTTCATCCACAATCAGAACGCCATTAACTGTAAACTCCTCACCATTTCCTAATTTGATTGAAATGGTGTTTTCCTTAAGTATATTAAGATTTTGAAGGTTTTCAACAAAAGCGCGGGTACGGACAAAGTCAGTCTGATAATCTTGCATGAACTGAATCATGTTGTTCATGAATGGACTAGGCGCGCTGCTGTCATCGAACAGACGAACTCCTTTTCCTTCGTTATTGAATTCAGGGCACTCTTCGTCGATGCACACCACAAGTTGCTCCGGAGCAGAGTCTGAAAATATGAAAGGATATCGCCTTACATAAGCAGGGATGTAGCGGGCATTCCATCTGCCTTCCTTGTTAACGTAAAGATTTTGTCCTTGCCGGAAACCGAGTAGCGCAACCGACATTAGGCTACCGTCAGGGGCTTTGATAAAGACAATCGGGTATTCCTTGGATGCTTCGATATATTCGCTACCTGTCAACAAAACAGACTGAATATTTGCAGCAAAATTCAGGTTTTCAAAGTTCTTTAACGAATAGTTAAGATGCTTAACTTTATCTAATACAGCAACTTTTTTATAAAACAATAACTCGGCCATCTAAATTGACTCCATAAATGAATTTATCCTGTGAAACACCCCACCCAATACGAACCCTATCGTATTGGGTGGGTTTCTAATCAAATAATTACAAGCAACTGTTATTTGACGACGGCGTTCAACTCACCTTTGAGGTAACGGATTGCCATGGCATCCAGCGAGATCGGTTTAATTTTTGCTGCTTGTCCGGCACAGCCGAAAGCTTCATAACGAGCCTTGCAGATTTCCTTCATTGCCTTGGTAGTCGCACCGAGAAATTTGCGCGGGTCGAAATCTTTTGGATTCTGGGCCAAGTAGCGGCGGGTTGCACCGGTTGAAGCCATACGCAGGTCTGTGTCGATATTAATCTTGCGTACGCCATGCTTGATGCCTTCAACGATCTCCTCAACCGGCACTCCATAAGTCTGGCCCATGTCACCGCCGAATTCATTGATGATCTTCAGCCAGTCCTGGGGAACAGATGACGAGCCGTGCATGACCAAATGAGTGTTCGGGATGCGCGCATGAATTTCCTTGATGCGGCCGATCGCAAGTGTGTCTCCGGTGGGAGGGCGGGTAAATTTATACGCGCCATGAGAAGTGCCGATCGCAATTGCCAACGCATCCACTCCGGTCTGGCGCACGAATTGTGCCGCTTCTTCCGGGTCGGTCAGCAGTTGGTCGTGAGTTAATACACCCTCAGCGCCGTGACCATCTTCCTTTTCACCCATACCACTTTCGAGCGAACCCAGACAGCCCAATTCACCTTCAACCGAAACACCTACGGAATGCGAGATTTCTACCACGCGGCGAGTTACATCCACGTTGTATTCAAAAGAGGAAGGCGTTTTTGCATCTTCTTTGAGTGAGCCGTCCATCATGACACTGGAAAATCCGCTACGGATCGCGTTGACACATACTCCGGGTGACGCGCCATGATCCTGATGCATGACCACAGGAATGTGCGGGTAAGCCTCCACCGCAGCCGCGATCAAGTGGCGCAGAAAGGCTTCGCCCGCATATTTGCGCGCACCAGCCGAGCCTTGCATGATTACCGGGCTATTGGTTTCATCGGCTGCTTCCATAATAGCCTTGACCTGTTCCAGGTTGTTGACATTAAATGCAGGCAGACCATAGCCATTTTCTGCAGCGTGATCGAGTAATTGACGCAATGATACGAGAGCCATAATTTTCTCCTTCAACAATAAATTCTTAATTAAAATCAGGTTTAAAACCTGACTCATCTAAACTTCAAAAATTTCTTCCAGTTTTCAACGTGTACCAACCTGCAATTGTTTAACTTTTATGGTCACCCACACGAACAATTTTTAGTGTGTTTGTATGACCACTTTTACCAATGGCTTCACCTACGGTCAGAACCATCAGATCACCCTCGGTGACCAAACCCAACTTGACTAACTCGTCTTCAGCCTCAAGCAAGGTGACTGACGGATCCTTGAATTTTGGGTTAAAAGCGATAGGATGAACGCCACTAAACAGAGTGACTTTAGTCAAAGTCGTTTTGGTAGGTGTCAATGCAAAAATCGGCACATTCACATTCATCCGGGACATCCACAAAGCTGTGGAGCCGGATTGGGTTAGTGCAACAATTGCTTTCACTTGAAAATGGGACGCAGCATACAAGGCAGACATGGCAATGGACTGATCGATTCGCGTAAATTTGCGCAGCATTTGACGGTGATCCAAATCACTTTCTTCAATTTCCTTTTCAGCCTGCAAACAGATGCGCGCCATGGCTTGTATGGTTTCAACCGGATATTCGCCCACAGCCGTTTCAGCTGAAAGCATAACCGCATCCGTTCCATCCAACACCGCATTGGCCACATCCGATACTTCCGCCCGGGTTGGGATCGGGTTAGAAATCATGGATTCCATCATTTGCGTGGCCGTAATCACCAGCTTGTTTCTGGCACGTGCCATTTTGATCATGCGCTTTTGCAAACCCGGAACGGCGGCATCGCCCACTTCAACAGATAAATCCCCGCGCGCAACCATGATGGCATCGGATGCGTCAATAACCTGCCCAAGTACATCAATGGCTTCGGCACGTTCAATTTTGGCCATCAACAAACTTTTGCCACCGGCTTTTTGCATGAGTTCACGTGCCAGTTTCATATCACTACCGGAACGGGGAAACGAGACAGCAAGAAAATCTGCTTTGATCAAGGCCGCCGTCTTGATGTCTTCCTTGTCCTTGTCAGTCAGAGCGGGCGCTGTCAAACCGCCACCTTTACGGTTAATGCCTTTGTTGTTGGAGAGAACGCCACCGCGCACCACTTTACAAATAATCTCCGGACCCTTGACTTCAATGACATCGAATTCGAGCATGCCATCGTTCAGCAATAGCACACTGCCGCTGCTGACATCATTAGGTAGCTCTTTGTAATCCAGACCTACGCGTTCCTGATTTCCGAGGCCATCCCACGAAGCATCGAGAATAAAAGTGTCTCCTTTGCTAAGGATAATCTTGTCATTCTCAAATTTTCGTACGCGTATCTTGGGGCCCTGCAGGTCGGCCAGAATGCCGACTGTGCGACCGCAAGCGGCAGCGGCAGCACGTACCTTTTCAGCTCTGGCCATGTGATCTGCTGCGGTGCCGTGGGAAAAGTTCATGCGAACTACGTCCACACCGGCACGGATCATGTCCTCCAACACTTTAGGTTCGCTGGACGCGGGACCCAAAGTGGCCACTATTTTTGTTCTACGAAGCATATGATCCTTAACTTAATTAGCGAGTCTGTAATTAGTATTTTTTAGTTAAATCAGTCATGTTACAAGCTACAGAGTCACTGCTGCAAACTGATTAACCCGCTGCTCGCTGCTCAAGAATCTCGACCGCAGGCAATGTTTTTCCTTCGAGGAATTCCAGAAATGCACCACCGGCAGTAGAAATGTAAGAAACTTTGTCGTAAATGTCGTACTTTTGAATGGCGGCAATTGTATCGCCACCGCCGGCCAGAGTGAACGCTTTGGTATTGGCTATCGCCATGGCGATAGTTTTGGTACCGGCGCCAAATTGGTCAAATTCAAACACACCAACGGGGCCGTTCCAAACGACTGTACCCGCTTTCATGATGATGTCGGCAAGTTCTTGAGCTGACTTGGGACCAATGTCAAAAATCATGTCATCGTCTGCCACATCGCCGGCATTTTTTTGTACCGCAGGTTCATTGGCATCAAATTTTTTGCCGCACACCACATCCACGGCAATGGGAATGGTGGCACCACGGGCTGACATTTTCTTCATCAGTGCCTGTGCGGTTGGGACCAGATCATCTTCACACAACGACTTGCCCACATTTTTGCCTGCTGCTTTGAGGAACGTATTGGCAATGCCGCCGCCGACAACTAGTTGTTCACATTTTTCAGACAGCGATTCCAACACAGTCAGCTTGGTGGAAACCTTGGAGCCGCCGACAATCGCTACCATTGGACGCGCCGGGCTAAGCAGAGCTTTAGTCAACGCTTCAAGTTCTTCCGTGAGCAATATACCGGCTGCAGCAACGGGAGCAAATTTTGCCACACCATGCGTTGAAGCTTCGGCACGGTGAGCTGTGCCAAATGCATCCATCACAAACACGTCGCACAATGCAGCGTATTTCTGCGCGGTTTCATCAACATTCTTTTTTTCACCTTTGTTGAAGCGGCAATTTTCCAGCAAGACCAATTCGCCCTCGGCTACTTCAAAACCTCCGTTGACCCAATCTTTGATCAAGCGCACGGGCTTGCCCAATTTCGCGGCAACAACATCCGCTACGGGCTTAAGCGAATTTTCTTCGGAATAAATACCTTCTTCTGGTCGGCCCAAATGGGAAGTCACCATCACACGTGCACCCGCTTTCAGCGCGGCATTAATGGTTGCCATTGAGGCGGTTATACGAGCATCGGAAGTGACCTTGCCCTCTTTGACAGGGACATTAAGATCTGAACGAATCAGGACACGTTTGCCCTTGAGATTCAGATCAGTCATTTTGATAACAGACATATTTACTCTCCTGTAGTTGTAGGGTGGGCACGCTCTTGTGCCCACGCGATCAGCGAAGTTTCCGCGTGGGCACAAGAGCGTGCCCACCCTACATATTACTTGGCGATATGAGTGACCAAACGCATCAGATTGCAGGTATAGCCGTATTCATTGTCGTACCATGCAACGATCTTGACGAAGGTCGGGTCAAGAGCAATACCCGCTTCGGCGTCAAACACGGAGGGCGTTGTTGCACCACGAAAATCGGTAGCAACCACTTTTTCATCGGTGTAGCCAAGCACGCCCTTCAACGCGCCTTCAGAGGCGGTCTTCATTGCCTTGCAAATATCGTCGTAAGAAGCTTCTTTGTTAAGCTCAACTGTCAAGTCAACTACGGACACATCCGAAGTAGGAACGCGGAAGGCCATTCCGGTGAGCTTCTTGTTCAGTTCTGGAATAATTTTCCCTACGGCTTTGGCAGCCCCGGTGGAAGACGGAATGATGTTTTCCAGAATACCACGGCCACCACGCCAATCCTTATTGGATGGGCCGTCCACTGTTTTCTGGGTCGCGGTGGCAGCATGCACGGTGGTCATCAAGCCGCGCTTGATACCCCAATTGTCATTTAACACTTTGGCGACCGGAGCAAGGGCGTTAGTGGTGCAGGAAGCGGCGGAAACAATTTTTTCGCCTGCATACTTTGCATGGTTTACACCGTACACGAACATCGGTGTATCGTCTTTGCTTGGTGCGGACTGAACCACCTTTTTTGCACCTGCTGCGAGGTGCTTTTCACAAGATTCAGTCGTCAGGAACAAACCTGTACAATCAATAACGATGTCGGCACCCACTTCATTCCATTTCAATTCAGCAGGATCTTTGACTGCCGACAGGCGAATCTTCTTACCATTGACCACAAGCGTGTTTCCTTCAACAGCAACCTCGCCCTTAAACCGGCCGTGCACTGAATCGTATTTAAGCATGTAAGCCAGATAATCCGGTTCCAGCAAATCGTTAATCCCAACGATTTCAATTTCAGGAAAATCTTTTGCCGCAGCCCGCAACACCATACGTCCGATACGTCCAAAACCATTGATACCGACTTTAATTGTCATTTTCTTTCCCTTCAGATAAAAAAACTATATTACGCTGCACCGTTTTCGCCGTGTTGCTGTTCCGGAAAACTATAGCTGCGTCTATCAAAATGATTTAACAAATACTCAGCCGAGCACTTTTTTCACTGTCGCAACTACATTGTCAACAGTAAAACCAAAGTGCTTGAACAATTCTCCTGCCGGGGCGGACTCGCCGAAGCAATCCATTCCCACCACCGCACCTTCCAGTCCGACGTATTTATGCCATAAGCCGGTAACCCCGGCTTCAACTGCCACGCGCTTGACACCTTGGGTCAATACGCTGTCTTTGTAAGCTTGATCCTGGCGGTCAAAAGCATTGGTCGAAGGCATTGAGACCACGCGCACATTCACTCCTTCTGCAGCCAGTACAGCCTGCGCTTTGATCGCCAAGTCAACTTCGGAGCCGGTGGCGATAATGATCGCTTGAGCTTTGCCATTGGCTGCATCAGACAACACATATCCTCCCTTGCGAATGTCGGCTATTTGAGCGGCATTGCGTTTCTGGAAATTCAGGTTTTGACGACTGAAAATCAGTGAGGATGGACCAGTCTTGCGTTCCACAGCTGAAACCCACGAAACGATTGATTCAACGGTGTCGCATGGGCGCCATACATCCATGTTCGGAATGAACCGGAGGGTAGTCGTCTGCTCGACCGGCTGGTGAGTCGGACCGTCTTCACCCAAGCCAATAGAGTCGTGGGTGAATACATAAATTACACGTTGCTTCATCAGTGCCGACATGCGCAAGGCATTACGCGCATATTCCGAGAACATCAGGAAAGTGCCGCCGAATGGCAACAGGCCACCATGCAGTGCCATACCATTCATGATGTGCGACATACCAAATTCACGTACGCCATAGCTGATGTAGTTGCCTGGTTTGGTGCCGGACACATGGTGTGCGCCGGTCCAATTAGTCAGATTTGAACCCGTCAGGTCGGCGGAGCCGCCAAGGAATTCGGGCAATGCAGGGACCAATGCGTTGATGGCATTTTGCGATGCTTTGCGGGTGGCAATGGTCTCGCCTTTTTCATTGGTTTGCGCAATTGCCTTGGCGGCATGTTCTGCCCAGTTAGCAGGCAGATCACCTTTCATGCGGCGTTCGAATTCGGCAGCTTCGGCCGGATAGACCGCCCGATATTCAGCAAATTTATTGTTCCATAGCTTTTCCAGACCCTCGCCCTTGGTTCGTGCATCCCACGCCTCGTAGACATGCTGGGGGATTTCAAACGGGGGATAGTTCCAACCGATGTGAGCGCGGGTCGCGGCGATTTCGGCATCGCCCAAGGCAGCACCGTGTACATCGTGGGTACCCTCCTTGTTCGGAGAACCGGCACCGATGATGGTTTTGCAGCAGATTAGCGTCGGTTTATCCGTAACGGCTTTGGCGGCAACGATAGCCGCGTTCAGCGCTTCCGGATCATGTCCTTCCACATCGGCAATCACATGCCAGCCGTAGGCTTCGAAACGTTTGGGGGTGTTGTCAGTAAACCAGCCTCCCACATGGCCGTCAATGGAAATGTCATTGTCGTCCCAGAAAGCAATCAGCTTGCCCAAACCCCACGTGCCTGCCAGCGCACAAGCTTCATGCGAGATGCCTTCCATCATGCAGCCGTCACCCATGAATACATAGGTATGGTGATTCACAATTTCATGGCCGGGGCGATTGAATTCATTTGCCAGCAGTTTTTCCGCCATAGCGAAACCAACCGCATTGGTAATGCCTTGGCCGAGCGGGCCGGTTGTGGTTTCCACCCCGACGGTATAGCCGTATTCCGGATGGCCGGGTGTCTTGGAATGCATTTGGCGAAAACGCTTGATTTCTTCCATCGGCAGATCATAGCCGGTCAGGTGCAGCAAGGCATAAATAAGCATGGAGCCGTGGCCGTTGGATTGCACAAAGCGGTCGCGGTCAGCCCATTTCGGGTTGGACGGATTATGGCGCAGATGATGATTCCATAGCACCTCGGCGATTTCTGCCATTCCCATCGGCGCGCCCGGATGCCCTGAATTGGCTTTTTGAACTGCATCCATGGCCAAGGCGCGAATTGCACCGGTGGTATCATTAAACTTCGGGGGTCTTACGTTACGCGTAGTAGCCATTTCTCACAGATCTCCTGAACATCACTGGAACGAATTGAATTATTATTTTTACTAATAGTAAGAATGAGATTATGCCGTACCCTTTTGTTTTGAGCAACAGAACCGTAATTGTTACAAATACCTTTCAACGATTCCCTTCATTTCTAGTCGGGATTACTTTCTGGCCAAGGGATTGGGAGTGGGTTCTGCGATTTTGGTGAGTGTATTTCGATCTCTGTGGTGAAATGGCTCGGCCTTTCCCTTGATCATCAGCACTGTGTCTTCATCGTATGACCAAGTACCGCCCGGATTAATGGTCACCTTAATTCTAAATTCGACGGTCTTGAATGCGTAATCGAGAAATGGTGAAGAACGGATACCAAAGTTCTCGGAGTCATGAGTGGCGACTAATTCAAACTCTTTTGCGTCGGCATTTGCCTTGCCAGTAGCCATAACGGTTTGACCACGGGGAATCGTCAACGTGTGGATGACAGAATTTGTGGAGGGTTCCCATAACCAGTAACCAACCTGTTCATGATAAGTTTTAACCTGATCCGGTTTGACTACATGAGTGTGATAACGCAGACCATAGAGCAATTGGGGGCCGTTGGTCTGGGGATCAATCGGCTGAAGCTCAATATGCTCAACAAATACTTGCTGCTTCGGGCCTTCAGCTTTGGGTTTAACATCCAGGCCGCGAAATCCTTCCCAAATTCCCGCCATGCCGGTCAGGGGGCCAAGGTTTTTTAACGTATCAACATCAATATTTGAAGGTTCGGTATAAATGTCTTCCGGAAAATTCGTCATGTGCAACCTTTTATCGTCGTTAGCTAAAAAAACGCTAAATTAGTGGATACTGCTCAGATCATACAATTAGAACAGTTGATCCGGTGGTTTTGCGCGCCTCAAGGTCACGGTGGGCCTGGGCTGCCTCTTTCAATAGATAGGTCTGATTAACATGTATCTTAACTTTGCCCGAGCTAACCACGTTAAAAAGATCTGCCGCATTCTCTTCCAATAATGACCGGGTAGCCACAAACGTGCCGAGTGTTGGCCGAGTGACCAGCAACGAGCCTTTTTGCGCCAAAAGTGATAAATCCAGGGGTGGAACCGGGCCCGAAGAAGAACCGAACAACACCATGAGACCTCTTGGCTGCAGGCAGTCCAGCGATTTTAAGAAAGTATCCTTGCCAACCGAATCATAGACTACGGGTAGTTTTTTGCCGTTGGTAATTTCGAGCAAGCGTGCCTGAAAATCCTCTCGTGTATACACTATCGGATGGTGGCAACCGTTCGCTTTTGCCAAAGCGGCTTTTTCATCACTGGATACCGTGCCAATCACAGTCGCGCCTAAAGCAGCGGCCCACTGGCATACTATTAAACCGACGCCACCGGCTGCGGCATGGATTAGGATCGTGTCTCCCGGACCGACCTTGTAAATGTCGCGAATCAGATAGCGCGCTGTCATGCCCTGAAGCATCATCGATGCCGCCGTATGATCGTCGATAGCGTCCGGCAGTTTGACCACCCGATCCGCCGGGATAAGCCTAGTTTCGGCATAAGCCCCAATCACCATCGCGTAGGCGACCCTGTCGCCCGGTTTCATATCTGCCACACCCGCTCCAACCGAATCGATGATTCCTGTTGCCTCCATACCGGGAATAAAAGGCAGGGGCAAGGGATAAAGGCCGGTGCGCTGATACACATCAATGTAGTTCAACCCCACAACCGTTTGCTTCAGCTTGATCTGGCCGGGGCCGGGAGCACCGACCTCGATCGGGCTCCATTGCAACATTTCGGGACCGCCAGTTTGATGGACTTGGATTGCGTGGGTCATAATATAAATCCTTCCGGAATAATAAAATTGGTGATTAATATTAACATCGAAATAAGGTGACCGACTGAGAGGCAATAGCCCATCACCATGAGACAAACTGGACGGTGCTAATCGTATTCCAAAAGCTTTTTTGCGAATTTGATATTGAGTTGCTTGAGTTTGCGGTACAGATGGGTGCGCTCAAGTCCCACGTTTTGGGCTACACTTACCATATTTCCGTTTTCCTTTTGCATGTGGTAATTAAAGTACAAGGTATCAAAATGATCACGTGCTTCCCGCAGTGGGAGATCAAGAGGGAGTGAAAACTGCGGCTCTATTTCGGTAGCTTGACCTTGCGCCAATGTTCCGGCTAGCGGCGCACCCTGTTGAATCGCTTTGGCAACTGTATCAAGTAATTTTTGTAAAGAGACAGGTTTTTCAAGGAAATCAACTGCGCCGATTCGCGTTGCTTCAACGGCGGTTTCTATGGTGCCATGACCGGACATCATAATCACCGGCATTGTCAGCAATCCTTCCGCGACCCATTCTTTGAGCAGCGTCACGCCATCCGTATCAGGCATCCAGATATCCAGTAACACAAGATCCGGTGCCTGCCGATTTCGAAACTCGCGTGCTTCGGCCGCATTGGCAGCAACACTTACATGATAGCCTTCGTCATACAAAATTTCCGAAAGTAATTCACGTATACCGATTTCGTCATCCACAACTAAAATTCTTTTGGCTGCCATTATGCGACCTCCAGTGATAATGGTAAGGAGACTTTCATACACGTACCCCCTTCGGTAAGGTTTTCGATGGCAATTTTGCCGCCATGCTCTTCGACGATTTTTTTGACAATAGCCAGTCCCAGTCCGGTTCCCTTGGCTTTGGTTGTCACGTAGGGCTCAAAGGCCCGAGCCAACAAGGCTTCTGGAAAACCCTTGCCGTTGTCCTGTACGTGAATGGTGATTAACTTGTCTTCGTTATCCGTGCTCAAGATGATTTGCGGATTGATTATGTCATGCAATTCGTCTTGTGCATTTTGCAGGAGATTATGGATCACTTGACGCAAACGGGTTGGGTCTCCCTTGACCCAAGAGTGGGTAGCAATTAATTTCAGGGTGATCGGGCTACTGTTGGCCTCGTACAGTCCGAGAACTTCACGCAATAACTGGTGTAAATCCAGAGGTGCAAGTTTGGGCGCCGGAGCACGTGCATAGTCGGAAAACTCCATTACCATATTCTTCATGGCCGATACTTGACTGACAATCGTTTGCGTGGCACGTTGCAAAAAACGTGCATCGATCTCGTTTAATTTTCCACCCAATTTGTGTTGCAAACGTTCGGCTGAAAGTTGAATGGGCATGAGGGGATTTTTTATTTCATGTGCCAAGCGGCGCGCCACTTCGCCCCAAGCCGCCTGGCGCTCTGCTTGCAAGAGATGGGTGATATCGTCGAACACCACTACAAAACCATTTTCAACCGCTGTTTCAAGACGGGTGCCACGCATCAACAACATTTGATTGCCGTTCTTGCTGAGTCGTTCAATTTGACGTTGCCATTCGGTGTTTGATGTTTCTTCGAAAGACTGTATTACCGCCTCACAGAAAGGACGCAGCAAGGGATAGCGGGTGGCGATTTCAGACAAGGGAATACCCTGCATGTCAGCCAGCGGTGCATCCAAAATTTGCATGGCACTACTATTGAGGGTGCGCAGCCGGTATTTTTCATCAACGACCAATACCCCTGAAGAAAGATGGGCAAGCACGCTTTCCAGATAGGCCTTGGCATTTTTTACCTGAAGCTGCTGGCGTTCGCTCATGCTTTTCGCATCGGCAAGCTGGGAGGTCATCTGATTGAACAGACCGGTTAGAGCGCCGAGTTCGTCACTACTTTGAACCGGGTGCTGCTGGGTAAAGTCGCCTTGCGCAACAGCCCGAGTTCCTTCGGCTAATGCGGCAAGCGGTTCGCTTAGCCGGTTACTGATGAAAAAAGCGGCAGAAACCGCACTCAACAGTACGATCAACAAAGAGAGCGTCAGCGTGATACCGTACAAGCGCTTGAGTCCAAGGCGGGAGATGGACAATTGCTTGTAATCGCGGGATACCGATTGCACCATCTCCGCATTGTCGGAAAGCTCTTTGGGAACCGGTTGCATGATTTGCAGAATGCGGGTTTCATGGGATTGGCTGCCTGGTTTGACCATCACCAGCACGCGCAAAATCAGGCTGTTGTCAGGCTGGGTATCGATCATGCTGTATTCGTCCAGCTTGCGCACCTCACGTAGCATGGCCGCGTCCGGTTTGTCGGGTGCCGGTTTATGAATGCTACTTGCGAATGACAACAGCTTGCCATTATTTCCGTACAAGGCGGCATCCTGTGCTGTGCCTTCCTGGACAAGGCGAATGAGTGTTTCCGCGTGCTGTGCGGGTGGCTGTTCTGTGAGCACAAGGGCGATGAAACGCCCCTTTTTGGTCAATTCGACAAGTCCTTTGTCAAGTGCACTTCGTCCAAGACTCAAGCCCCCTTCAAGCGCCTTTTCTACTTTTACATCAAACCATGACTCAATACTCTTGCTCAAAAACTGAACAGATACTGCGTAGACCAGCAATCCGGGCAAAACTGCAATAAGCGTAAAAAAAATGGCAAGTCGCAAGGTGAGTTTTGCACCAAATACCCGGGCCTTGATCTTGCCCCGTAGTTGCCAAAGCTGATAACCCACCAAGAGAGTGAGAGACAATGCAAGCGAACCGGCCAATGCAAGCAGGTTGTAGTAGTTACGCGAAAAAAGATCCGTATTGGCACTGGCACGTGCCAGCAGGTAAAGCAGCAGACCGCCAAGAAATGTGCTGAAAAAGGCCAGATATTTCACAGCCTATTTGTCCTTGCTGCGTGAATCAAAATCGGGATGCACGATCCAGCGATACCAATCGGAATCCATATTCCAGTCGTTTCCGGTGAGTGCATTGACTTGCAAAGGTTTGGGCAACTGCGTCACATCCAATCGCAGGCGAACGGCTGCGACATAGCTATTATCTTTTTTGGGGAGAAAATCAGGAAGATAGCCACTAGGCCGGAATATTTCGGCTGGTATCGGCAAAGATGACTGATGTTCAATCAGCTGTATAGCATCATCCAGACTTGCAAAATTCTGAAAAAGTGCTCCGCGCGCAATACGGTACTGACGGGTAAGCGCATTGTAGGATAATTTGATCGTCTGTTCATTTTGCGTAACCGTTTCCTCCAGCCAATACCAGCGCGGGTGGGTCAGAGTAAATTCACTGATGAAATACAGAGAAATTCCCTGTTCCAAAGCCTGCTCAACCACAAATTTCAATCTGATGTCGAAATCGGCCGATAGATGGAAGCTATCGCCGGAATAATGTAATTCCGCCTTGCGCACCTCAATGCCTTCGGCATGGGAGGCCGATATCGACAACCACAAGATTAGCGGCATTAATAGCCGCAAGACTTTATGCAGGCTTGTGCAGTAGCGCATAAAAGAAACCGTCATGCTGGTCATTGGGCAGAAGTTGGCCTTCATTTAAATACTGTTCGGACAGTGGCAGTTGCAGGGCATCAGCATGGTGCTGCAAAAACTCGGTGATGACTTGCTGGTTTTCCCGGGCAAAAACTGAACAGGTCACATAGAGCAATTTACCATCTCTTGCCAGCAACTGCCACAGCGCGGTGAGAATCTGCAGTTGCTGACGGGCAAACCCATCAATGTCTTCAGGACGACGTAGCCACTTGATGTCGGGGTGGCGGCGTACGACTCCGGAAGCAGAACAGGGCACATCTGCCAGAATGCGTTGAAACGAAATGCCATCCCACCACTTTTCCGGCTGTGCGGCATCTCCCGTTTGCAATTGAGCGACCAATTCCAGTCGCTGCAAATTCTCCCGCACCCGCTGCAGACGTTGCTCATCGTTGTCCAGCGCAACGAGATTAATATGTGCCAACTCCAGCAAATGGGTACTTTTTCCACCGGGGGCGGCGCAGGCATCCAGTACTCGCATGCCGTCATGCACATCGAGCAAGGTTGCTGCCAATTGTGCACCGGCATCTTGCACCGATGCCAATCCGTCAGAAAATCCAGGCAAATGACCTACTTGTACGGGATGCTGAAGGAGTACCGCATCCGGTGAAATCAGGCTGGCAGGAATTTCCTTTTGCGAAAGCAGGTTCAGATATTCGGCAGGAGTTATGCGCCGACTGTTCACGCGGAGCGTCATGGGCGGATGCTGGTTACCTGTCAGCAGAATGGCTTCGGCAAGCTCACCATATTGTTTCTTGACGGCATCGATCCACCATTGTGGATAAGAATAACGACCTGTCTCACTTTTGGCAGCAATAGCCAAAAGCGACTCTTGTTTGCGTAGAAAATTACGCAACACCGCATTGACCAATCCGCTTGCGCCTTCATTCACTTTGCGTGCGGCTCGCACTGCGTGATCTACCACCGCATGTGAAGCTGCCTTGGTATAGTGCAGTTGATATAGTGCGATGAGAAGCAGGTAGCGTATCTTTTCATTCTGCAAGGGTTTGTTCAACAATTGATCGAGTATGTTGGTGAGTTGCCCATAGAAACGTAACGTCCCGTAACTCAAATCCTGTAATGCGCCGCGATCCTGCGGCGACAATCCCGGTGAGGCTTGCAAAGCGGTATTCAATACCTGGTTCAGGTTGCGCCCGTCCATGACCCGGCAGACCACTTGTGCGGCAGTTTGTTGTACGGTATGCATGTCAGGTGGAAGAGGTGAACTGGTCACCGGGCTGGACGGGGAAGCCTTGCAAAAACTGGGAAACGGGCAGCGCCTTGGCGCCCGGGCGCTGCAGAACTTCAAGGCGCAGCGCACCTGTGCCGCACGCCACGAAAATCCCGGATTTATCTATTGCCAGTATGGTTCCGGGGTGTCCATGCATATCGGTGCGTGCACTGGCTTGCCAGATTTTTATCGGCGTTTTATTCAAGAGGGAAGCAGCGACAGGAAAAGGATTATAAGCGCGCACGGCAAGCGCAATTTCGGCGGCGTGACGAGACCAGTCAATTTGTCCTTCGGCTTTACTTAATTTGCCGGCATAGGTGGCCAGCGCGGAATCTTGCGGAGTCGGTATCAGCTGTTTTTGTTCCAGTAAGCGTAGCGCCTCGACGATGGTCTCCGCACCCATGTTTGCCAGCTTATCGTGGAGTGTTTCAGCGTTATCATTCGCATTAATCGGACAGATTTTTTTCAAAAGCATATCGCCGGTGTCCAGCCCAACATCCATTTGCATTACGGTAATTCCGGTTTCAAGATCGCCTGCCAAAATGGCGCGCTGGATAGGTGCCGCTCCGCGCCAGCGAGGCAGCAAGGAAGCATGGATGTTCAGGCAGCCGTGTTGTGGCAAGGAAAGTACCGCCTGGGGCAGAATTAATCCATAAGCCGCAACCACCATCACGTCCGCTGCATAAGCAGCCAGTTGCTGCTGAATCTCGGTATTTTTCAGCGACAGGGGTTGCAGAACGGGCAACTGATGCTGCAAGGCCAGCTGTTTGACCGGGCTGGGAGTCAGTTGCAACCCTCGCCCGGAAGGGCGATCAGGTTGAGTCAGTACGGCGACCACATTGAATTTTTCCGACAATAAAGCTTCCAATGCGGCCGCTGCAAAATGCGGAGTTCCGGCAAAAATAATTTTCAAGTGCGTGTCCGTTACATGGTTTCGCGCTGAAGTTTTTTCATCTTGGCACGAATCCGGGATTGTTTGAGTTGCGACAGGTATTCGACAAAGACCTTGCCTTTGAGGTGATCCATTTCATGTTGTATGCACGTCGCCAGCAAACCTTCTGCCTGCAGCGTGAAAGATTCGCCCTGGGCGTCCAGGGCACGCACGGTTACCCGTTCGGCGCGAGTTACATTGTCATAGATACCGGGAACCGACAGACAGCCCTCTTCGCGCTCAATTTCGCCCGTGTGCTCAAGAATTTCCGGATTGATCAGTACCAGCAGATGATCACGAGATTCGGAAATATCGATCACGATGAGCTGATCGCGCACGTCTACCTGTGTCGCGGCCAGCCCTATTCCCGGTGCTGCATACATGGTTTCTGCCATGTCACTAATCAGTTTGCGGGTAGCTGCCGTGACAGTCTGAACGGGTTTGGCAATGGCATGTAGCCGCTTGTCCGGATAATGTAATATTTTAAGAATTGCCATAAATGCTTGCTAATTTAAAAGACTGGATGCAGAATTTAAGCAGTAGCGCGTGCATTGTGCAGCGCTTGCCAGTTCTCTGCCGGGGTTCCCATGCATACTATGCATAAGATTATTATATCGCTGATTTGCTGTTTGTTGCCTGTCTTCGCCCATGCCGATGCGGCTGAAGTGCGTGATAACGCTCCGGATAGCCATGTTGTAGTTAAGGGCGATACGCTGTGGGACATCTCTGCCAAGTTTTTCAAAGATCCGTGGAAATGGCCTGAAATATGGGGCATGAACAAGGACACCATTAAAGATCCGCACTGGATTTATCCCGGTGATGTGATTCTGCTGGATCGTACAACGGGTTCATTGCGGGTGAGTAAAAACGGGACAGAAGCTTCGGCTGGCGGATCAACTTCCGGCGCAGAAGTCGTTAAATTATCGCCCAAGGCAATCCGGGAAGATAGCGAACACGGGTCGATCCCGAATATTCCGATCGCTGACATTGCCCCCTTCTTGAGCCAACCTCTCGTTATAGAAGCCGAAAATTTGCCGGGCGCTTTAACCTTGATCGGAACCTATGAGCAGCATGTTATTTTGGGCAGCAACGATGTGGCTTATGTAAAGGGGCTTACTGAGGATAAAGGCATCCACTGGCAAATTTATCGTCCTGGAAAAACATTTATAGACCCGGATACCAAGGCAGTATTGGGTTATGAGGCGATCTATCTGGGCGATGCCGATGTCGAAAAATTTGCCGACATCAGCACCATCAGAATTATTCGTGCGGCACAGGAAATCGGCAAGGGTGATCGCCTGATCCAGCCTTCCGGGATATTGACCAGTAATTATGTGCCGCACGCACCGGAAAAGCCGATTGATGCGCGTGTTATATCGATCTACGGAGGAGTTTCTCAAGGGGGACAAAACACCGTCATTACAATTAACAAAGGTTCACGTGACGGATTGGAAAATGGTCATGTACTGGCAATTTATCGCCAGGGTGAAACATTGACTGAAAAGGGCAAGGGATATTTTGCAAAGGACGTGAAGTATAATTTGCCGAATACGCGATATGCGCTGTTGTTTGTGTTCCGTACGTTCGAGAAAGTTTCCTACGCACTGGTGCTGCAGACCTCTCTACCTGTTGACTTGCTGGATAAAGTCCAGAATCCCTGAACACCATTTCCAAACCACCGATGATAGACGCCGAGCTTGCGTCCTGGCTTGCCCTGAACCAGATACCCGGGTTGGGCAATGAAGGACAGCGCCGCTTGCTACAAGCATTCGGCAATCCTGCAAATATCTTTTCCACCCCGGTCAACGAACTGAGGCAAATTGTCAAACCTGCTGTGGCGAACCTCATTGCGCAGGGTGTCAACGAAGAGGCACTGAGTTCGATCGCAGCTTGGCTGGAAAATCCGGCCAATTGCGTGGTGACGCTGGCTGATCCCGATTATCCCCAGGCTCTGCTTAATATTTCTGATCCTCCCTTGCTGTTGTATGTGAAAGGGCGGCGTGAATTACTGAATCGCCCGATGCTTGCACTTGTGGGTAGCCGTAATGCTTCTGCTCAAGGACTAAAAAATGCGGAAGCATTTGCACAGGCAGTCAGCGAGGCAGGGTTTTGCATCGCCAGCGGCATGGCTCACGGCATTGATGCGGCCGCGCATCGGGGAGGTTTGCGCGGTATCGGCTCAAGCGTCGGGGTGGTCGGTACTGGTCTGGATAAAGTTTATCCGGCGGCTAACCGGGAGTTGGCGCATCAATTGGCTATCGAGGGCGCGCTGGTTTCTGAATTTCCGCTGGCTACACCGCCGCTGGCGGCCAATTTTCCACGCCGCAACCGGATCATTAGCGGCCTGAGTCTAGGCTGTCTGGTAGTCGAGGCATCGTTGCAAAGCGGCTCGCTGATTACCGCACGAATGGCACTGGAACAGGGGCGCGAGGTATTTGCCATTCCTGGTTCCATTCATTCACCTCAAGCCAAAGGTTGCCATTACTTAATCAAGCAGGGTGCAAAACTGGTTGAATGTGCACAGGATATTCTTGAAGAGTTAGGATGTTTTCCCCAGGCTGAGAAGTCTTCCAATCCCCTGCCCGATGAGCATTATTTATTCGAACATTTGGGCTTCGATCCGGTGGATATGGACAGCTTGTGCCAACGGAGTGGCTTGACGATTGAAGCGCTATCAGCCATTCTGTTACAACTTGAACTGGAAGGGCGCATCGCCGCTGTGCCAGGCGGATTATACCAACGTATTAATTAATTTGATTTTTTCTGGATGCCATGTTTGATATTTTGATGTTTTTGTTTGAAAGTTATTTTTACGCCGGTAGCTACCCTGACTCCGACAAGCTCTCCCTCAAGCTCAGTGCCGCAGGGTTTGAGGACGAAGATATTCACCGTGCGCTGGATTGGTTGTCCGGCTTGAAGCAATTGAATGAGGCCGACTACCCTGAGGCTATTAACCAAAGCGGACCGCGATGCTATGCCGAGCTGGAAATAAAACGAATCAGTTCGGAGGCACTGCGTTTTCTTGCATTCTGGGAAAGCAACAAAATGATTTCGCCTGTTGAGCGGGAAATGATACTGGATCGGGCTATCGTACTCGGCCGTGAAAATCTGTCACTCGACAAGGTCAAACTGATCGCTTTACTGGTGCTGTGGAACCAGCATGAAGAGCTCGATCCCATGTTAGTCGAAGATCTGCTTACTCCGGCCGATTCCGGTCGTTTACATTAAGGGATCATTACTTATTATGGCAAGCAATTTACTGATTGTTGAATCTCCGGCCAAGGCCGTCACCCTGAAAAAGTATCTGGGCAAGGACTTCGAAGTTCTTGCATCGTATGGACATGTGCGAGATTTGGTTCCAAAAACGGGAGCGATTGATACTGAAAACGGTTTTACCATGCAGTACGAAACGATAGCTCGCAACAGCAAACATGTAGATGCTATTGCCAAGGCTGCCGTGGTTGCCGACAACATTTTTCTGGCTCCCGACCCGGATCGCGAAGGGGAAGCCATTGCCTGGCATATTGCCGAATTGCTCAAGAATAAACGCGGCATAAAAGGTAAGGCGTTAAAACGCGTGGTATTTTATGAAATTACCCAAAGTGCGGTAAAAGAGGCGGTTGCGAATCCACGGGAAATTTCCATTCCCCTGGTGAATGCACAACAGGCACGGCGCGCTTTGGACTATCTGGTGGGTTTCAATCTTTCGCCCCTGCTGTGGCGCAAAATTCGCCCCGGGCTATCCGCCGGTCGCGTACAAAGTCCCGCACTGCGTCTGATTGTTGAACGCGAACTGGAAATTGAAGCTTTCCGAACCCAGGAATACTGGACTGTTCATCTTAACAGCCAGAAAAACAGTGTGCCGTTTGCCGCCAAATTGTTCCAATATCAGGGTAAAAAACTGGAGCAGTTGAGTATCGGTAGCGAAGCAGAATATCGTAAAATTTACGATACCCTGAATGCCGCCAAGCTGCCGCCGAAAGTGGTGCGAGTTGAAAAAAGAGCCAAACAACGCTTTGCAGCCGCCCCCTTTACGACTTCAACATTACAACAGGAAGCCGTGCGCAAACTGGGCATGACCTCCGAACGCACGATGCGTATCGCACAGCAATTGTACGAAGGGGTAGACATCGGTGGGCAGACCGTGGGTCTGATTTCCTACATGCGTACCGACTCGGTTTCTCTGGCCAAAGAAGCGGTGCAGGAAATACGGGGTTATATTTCGGAAAATTTTGCTGCGGACTATTTGCCTAAAACCGTACCTGTCTACAAGAGCAAAGCCAAGAATGCCCAGGAAGCTCACGAAGCCGTTCGCCCCACCTCTATTTCACGAACTCCGGATAGTGTACGCGCCCACCTCACCATAGATCAGGCCCGACTGTATGAAATGATCTGGAAGCGCACGCTGGCCTGCCAGATGGCACCAGCCCGCTTTGACACCGTTAGTTTGGACATCCGGCTTGGCGGCGACGATACTTTGTTTCGTGCCAGCGGCCAGACCTTGGTCTTTCCGGGGTTCATCGCGGTATACCAGGAAGATACCGACGACAGCGAAGAGGAAGAAAACAGCAAACTTCCTCCGTTGGTAGAAGGCGAAACTATTCCGCTCGATAAACTGTTTGGCGAACAACATTTCACCCAGCCGCCGCCGCGTTTCTCGGAAGCCAGTCTGGTTAAAACACTGGAAGAACACGGCATTGGGCGACCTTCCACGTACGCCAGCATCATTTCCACATTGCAGGCTCGCGAGTATGCGATTCTGGACAAGAAACGCTTTCAGCCCACCGATGTGGGCCGTGTGGTGAATAAATTCCTCACCGAACACTTTACGCGTTATGTGGATTACGGTTTCACCGCGCAGATGGAAGATGAGCTGGATGAAATTTCAGAAGGCAAACGAGACTGGATTCCTGTTCTGGATGAATTCTGGAAGGGCTTCAACAAGCTGATAGGCGATAAAAAAGATGTTGAACGCCCCGGCACGGAATTACTGGACGAGCCTTGTCCAAAGTGCGGCAAGCCTTTGAATAAAAGGCTGGGCAAGCGCGGTAGTTTTATCGGTTGCACCGGTTATCCGGAATGCGACTATACCCGCAATCTGACCGGTGAGGCGGAAGAAGGTGAAGCACGCAAAGAACTGGGTAATGACCCGACCAGTAACTTGCCGGTGCTGTTATTGCGCGGCCCCTATGGCTATTACATCCAGCTTGGTGAAGTGGAAGAAGGTGCCAAGAAAAAACCCAAGCGTATTTCCTGGCCCAAAGAAATTCCCGTAGATAAAGTTGATCTGCCTGCCGCGCTGAAGTTACTGGAACTGCCCAAAGAACTTGGCGACCATCCTGAAACAGGCAAAAAAGTGATCGTCAACATTGGGCGCTTTGGTCCTTATATTGGTCATGATGGAAAATTCAAATCGATTCCGAGGACGGATAGCGTTTTCACAATAGAACTGGATCGCGCGGTCGCGTTACTGGCAGAAGCCAGAGCTTCCAACACCGTGCTGCGCGAACTGGGTGTTCATCCGGACGACCAGAAACCGGTCGATGTTTGCAGTGGGCGCTATGGTCCTTATGTGCGTCACGGTAAAGTCAACGCGACTTTACCAAAGGATGTGACGCCTGAAGAAATAACGCTGGAAGAAGGGTTGGTGTTATTGGCAGCGCGGGTGGCAAAAGGCCCGGTAGAAAAGAAGGGGGCTGCGAAAAAGAAATCCGCTGCTGAGAAAAAACCGGCCGCCAAGAAAGCCTCTCCCGTGAAGAAGGCCGCCGGAGCTAAAAAAACTGCAGCGAAAAAAGCGGTTGCGGTAAAAAAACCGGCAACCAAAAAAGCGAAGGCCTAAGCTGGCGGATCACACTGAAAATCCTCTCCCATTATTGGAAATACCTTCTGCCCAAGCAAAATAATGTGCAATGGCTAAAAAATTCCCGGTCCATCCGGCACACCCCGAACGGATTTGCTGGGGGTGTGATAAATACTGTCCATTCGATTCCCTTAATTGCGGTAACGGTTCAGACCGTACCCAGCATCCGGTTGAGTTGTTTGGGGATGACTGGCTTGAATTTGGCAATGACAGCGTCGATCAGCCAAAGAAACTGAATGAATGCGGATAAATAATCAGTTATGAATTGGGCGGTTTGCAGGGTGCAATAAATCATGACTACTTTCAATGCAGGAGCAAAACAGAAAATGGATATCCATGCTTTGGATATCCTCACGACAATCCCGCTAATTGCACAAAAAATTCTGTCACTGGATCTCGAAAGTGATGAAGGCGAAATCAAAATGCTTTCATTGATTGAGAATGACCCGCAAATTGCAGGGAAAATCATTGGGCTGGCTAATACCTCGTTTTTTGGCTCGTCAAAACGGATCACCACTTTTTTTGATGCAGCCATGTTGCTGGGTATTGACCGGGTCAAAACGGTCACACTCGGTATTGCATACATGACTGCATTTTCGAGTGAGTCACAAGGCAATTTTGATGTCAAGAATTTTTGGTTACACAGCATTCAAGTCGCGAATGCAATGCGTATCCTTGCTAACGAAATGCCCCGCAATTCACTCCCTTTTCTCAATGAAATGTTTTTTGCCGGCTTATTGCATGACATAGGCTACATGGTGCTAAATCAGATCGACAAAAAACTGAGTGGTAAACTTCACAGCCAGTTAGCGGTTGAGAAAGAACGTAACTCAATCGAAATTGAAGAAGAGGTGCTTGAACTAACTCATTGTCAACTGGGTGCGGAATTGGCTCGTCATTGGCATTTGCCGGAAAAAATGATTGCAGTTATTCGCTATCACCATGATCCTAATAATGAACATGCAGCCATCGGTCAGCCGCTGGTTAAGATGGTAAATCTTGCAGAAAAAATATTACCTGTTACCGGATTCAACGAGCGGGTATCTGCGGAAATTAAGTTAGAGGAATGGCTGGCGCTTGGAATCAACCCTGCATCAGGTGATTCAATAATCAAAAGGATTTTGCTACAGGTTCAACAGGCCAATAAAAATGAGTTGGATTTTCCTTAATCTTCTATTGTCACTTTTCAATCCAGATAAAAGTCCCCATTCTTCCCGTCGTACCCTCGCGGCGGTACGAGAAAAATCGTTCGTTGTCTGAATAAGTACATAGGCCACCCCCATAAACCCGCTTGATGCCCAGAGCACTTAAACGCAGGCGCGCAAGAAGATAGAGGTCGGCAAGCCATTTGCCGTTCGCCTCGGGAACGAAGGCTTCGGAAGCCTCCGGTTGCCGTGCAACAAAGGCCGCACGAACTTCTTCGCCTACTTCGAAAGCCAGTGGGCCGATGGCCGGACCCAACCATGCCATGAGGGTTTGCGGTGGTACATTCATGGAATGCACCGTTTGCTCAATCACACCGTCACATAGCCCGCGCCAACCGGCATGAGCCGCACCCACTACGGTGCCGAGTTCATTGCAGAGAAGTACGGGTAAGCAGTCCGCGGTCATAATCACACATACCGCTCCGGGTTTCGAAGTGATACAAGCATCTGCCTGAGGCCAACAAGAGGTTTGTCCGGCGTCGACCACTACAGTGCCATGCACTTGCTTGAGCCACACCGGTTCGCTGGGTAACAAGGGTTGCATCAACATCCGGTTACGCTCCACCATCAACGGATTATCCCCGACATGATCGCCAAGGTTCAGACTGGCATAAGGAGATAAGCTGAAACCTCCGTTGCGTGTGGTTTGCAGCGCCCGCACATTCTTGGGCGCGAGCCAGTCCGGAAGGATGCAATGCTCAATCAGATTCATTTGACGCGTTCCTGATTTGTTTCAGCAATTGCGCCATATCTTCGGGTAGCGGTGTTTGCCACTCCAGCCACTCTCCGGTTTCGGGGTGTTCCAGGCCAAGCTGTGCAGCATGTAACGCTTGACGCGGAAACGCCGTGAGCAAAGCTCGAAGTTGCGGAGCACATTTTTGCGCACCCTTGATATAAGTACTGTCACCCACCAGCGGATGGCGAATCGATGCGAGGTGAACGCGAATTTGGTGAGTGCGACCGGTTTCCAGTTTACAACGTAGCAGAGTGCAGCCGGGGAAACGTTCAGCGACGCTGTAATGGGTAATCGCAGGCTTGCCCTCTTCCACAATGGCCATTTTGGTGCGCTGCGTGGGATGCCGGCCCAACGGCGCATCGACTGTGCTATTTCGTTCCACTTCGCCATAGACCAGCGCGTAATATTCACGATGCACAGTACGAGCCTGCAATTGGCGCACCAGTGCGGTTTGCGCAATAAGCGTCTTGGCTACAACCAGTAAACCACTGGTGTCTTTGTCCAGCCGGTGAACTATCCCTGCGCGGGGGATTTCGGAGAGTTGCGGCGCATGGTGCAGCAGGGCATTGAGCAGGGTGCCTTCCCAGTTACCGCTGCCGGGGTGAACGACCAGTCCGGCAGGTTTGTTGAGGATGAGAATGCTGTCATCTTCAAACATCACATTAAGCGCGATATTTTCAGCCTGGTGGGTTTGTTCGGAAGGAGCTGATTGGGGCGTCACTTCAATCTTCTCGCCCCCCCAGATTTTCTGTTTAATCGTGGCGGCCAAGCCGTTGACTTTAACTTGCTCCAGTAAAACCCAATCTTGCAGGCGATTGCGCGAATATTCGGGTAGCAGCTTGGCCAATACCTGATCAAGACGCATTCCCGCGAATTCGCTGGAGGCTGTAAAAGTGAGCAAACTTAAAGGGGCTGGGTTTGCGGTATAATCACGCAAAATATTTTCGGAATTAGTCATGCGCCATAGTTTAGCCTTAATTTTGCTATTCACGTTAACTGCGTGTGGCGTTTTTTCGTCGCCGGATGAAAAAAAAGAGCCGAAGTCCGAGCCGGTTGAGAAACTTTATGCCGATGCAAAGGATGAACTGGACAGCAGTAATTACGATAAAGCGGTTAAATCGTTCGAAACCCTGCAATCCCGCTATCCCTACGGACGCTATGCCCAGCAAGCGCAACTGGAAATCGCGTATGCGAACTACAAACAAAAAGAAACGGAATCGGCCATCGCGGCTGCCGACCGCTTTATTAAACAGTATCCCAATAATCCGCATGTGGATTATGCGTATTATCTGAAAGGGCTGATTAATTTCAATGAAGACCTCGGATTGCTGAGTGGCATTTCCAAACAGGATCTTGCTGAACGGGATGCAAATGCGGCTAAGCAGGCTTTTGAAGCGTTCAAGGAACTGGTGACACGATTCCCGGAGAGCAAATATGCGCCTAATTCGAGGGTGCGCATGCAATATCTCATTAACGTGCTGGCGCGACATGAAATTCGAGTGGCCAGTTATTATTTGCGCCGGGGTGCCTATGTGGCAGCAGCCAACCGTGCCAAGGGCGTACTGACTGACTATTCACAAACACCGGCAACGCGTGATGCACTGCAAATTATGGTGGAGTCGTATGATGCGTTGGGAATGACCGATTTGCGTAATGACGCACAACGTGTGCTCAACTTGAACGTTGCCAAAGACGGCACCGCAGCGCCTGCAGTCCGTGAATCACCGAATAACGAGGTTGCGTGGTGGAAATTCTGGAAATGAAATATTGCAGTGCATGCGGTGCGTTGGTTGAATTGCGCCAGCCGCCGGATGATAACCGCCTGCGATATGTCTGCCCCAGTTGTTCCACGATTCATTACCAGAATCCCAATATGGTAATCGGCGCCATCCCGGAATGGATCGACGGACGTATTTTGTTGTGCCGTCGGGCTATTGAGCCGCGCCACGGGTTTTGGACGTTGCCCGCCGGTTTCATGGAAAATGGAGAAACCACGACCGAAGCGGCAATCCGTGAAACTCTGGAAGAGGCCAATGCGCAAATCGCCATCGGTGAGCTGTATTCAATGTACAACCTGCCTTACATCAATCAGGTGCATATGTTATTTCGCGCCCGTTTGCTGGATCTGAATTTCTTCCCGGGCGTAGAGAGTCTTGAAGTCAAGTTGTTCGAGGAACAGGACATTCCATGGGATGATCTGGCTTTTCGCCCGGTACGCTTTACCTTGCAGCATTATTTTGCCGACCGTAAAACCGGAAATTTCCAGTTCCATATCGGCGACTTGGCTCCTCCTGTGCGCTAGAGAGAGCCGGGGCGGTTTACCGCTTTTGCTTCGCCATGACGGACACAAATCGCGCACTCAGGGTTGGCTGAGTTTCAAAGCCGTCAAACGAACCCGCCATCAGTTTATCCAGAAGATCCAGCCGATCCGTTAGCGCCGGGTGAGTTTTGAACATCAATGCCAAGCCCGAGTCCTGTGGATTAATGCCTTGCAGAGTGAGTAAAACCGCAGGTAATCCATAGGGGTCATAGCCACCCCGTGCGGCAATGACTATTGCCATACGGTCCGCTTCAAATTCATCACTCTTATCCAGACCCCGTGTATAAATTTCCGTTCCGGCGCTGGCTAACTTGGTCAAGGCAGGATTAGCCCCGCTTTGCTGAAGTACCTGTCCTCCAAACTCAGCCATCAATTCAGTACGTGCCCCCTTTTTGATTGCCTGCAAATGATGCTTTTTGAGTACATGGGAAATTTCATGCGCCAATACACCGGCCAGCTCGGCTTCGCTTTTCATTCGAACAAGCAACCCCTTCGTAATGAATATACGGCCGCCGGGGACGGCAAAGGCGTTAATGTCGTTGTCATCCAAAACGGCAAACTGCCAAGGCAAGTCCGGCCGCTCGGTCTGCAAAGCCAGCCAGCGGCCCACATGGTTCACATATTTTTGAATATGCGGATCTTTTAACAAGGGGGCCGCGCCGAGGAAATTACTGGCAATGCTGTCCCCTATTTCAATTTCCTGGGGTTCGCTGATGTCGGTGGTTGCTTGCTGAACCTGCTTTTGTACCTTCTTGGTGGTTTCAAGTACGTTGCTAAAATTACCCGGATTGAGCGCATTGCCGGGAGTCATTGCACTGTTCTGGTTAGCAAGACTCCCTGGGTTGATTGCTGAAAGCGGTGTTGCACATCCCATTAACGCGAGTAGCAAAATCGTGTATTTCATCTCAGTTTGCTCCCTTTCCGGACGGCGACAGGTAATCCATATGCCGACTCTTTAATTTTCCCGCTTCGGCAAAACCAATTGCGCTCTTTTTGGTTACAGCAAAATCCTGCATGGTTTTGAGTGCCTTCGGATTCGGGCTGGCATTTTTCAGTTTTTCTTCAGACAGGCCGCGTACGCCGGTGGTGACTGTACTTCCGCTGCTTCCCGTGGCAGCCACATTAAACAAAGCTCCCAAGCCGCTATCTCCACCCTTCTTGGACGCATCCTCGTTTCCCATGCGCAGGCTCAACAGTTTTACCCAGCCGGCAGTCCCATTTGATTTGACCTGCATCCAGCTTGCTTGGCGCGTCAAGATTTCAACTTTGCCATGTTCGGGCAGGGTTTGTAGTGTCGCAGCATCAGAGAACGGTTTGATTTTCAATTCAGTGGGCCGCACGGTATAGGCGATTTCTCCCGCCTGCACCGTTTCCGCGATCAGCGCAAGCAACCCCAGGCAAATGGCGTATATCAACTTCATGGTGTTTCCTTATTTAATTTTCGGGGCAAACAGCTCCACTTCCTGATCTCTGCCTTTAACTTTATACGAGCCAAACAATTGGAAGTCAAACGCATCCTTGCATAGCTTCATGGTATCGCTGGAAATCAAAATGCGTGACACGCCTTTGGTTAGCCCTTCGATACGACTGGCCAAATTCACGGTATCACCGATAGCCGTGTATTCGCGCCGCTGCTGGGAGCCGATCAAACCCACCACCGCCGGGCCGGAATGGATGCCGATACCCACATCAAAATCGGCATTCTGCTCACCCAGTTCGTGTTTGAACCGCTGCAGTACCTCAGTCATTTCCAGCGCTGCTTCGACTGCATGGCGGGCGTGCTCGGTATCGTCCAGCGGTGCGCCCCAGAAAGCCATGATGCAATCCCCGATAAACTTGTCCAGCGAGCCGCCATGCCTGAAAACGACTTCTACCTGCAGGGTGAAATAGCGATTAAGCAAGTCAACAATTTCCTGCGGCGTGCGTTTTTCGCATAATGTAGTGAAGCCTCGAATATCCGAAAATAATACCGAGATCTGACGACTTTCGCCCCCTCTGCTCAAGCCGCCATGTGAGACCAATTCCTGTACCACATGCGGGTTGACGAAGCGGCTGAACTCTTTTACTGCTAGTTCTCGGGCGCGACGTTCCCGCAGATATTCCATCAAGGCACTGATGACATAGTACCCCCAGCCCAGCATCAGGGGCGACAGAACCGGTAACAAATAAAGATGTCCTACTGCAGCATAGCTCGTTCCCAGTGCCAGCGAGGTAAACGCAGCTAGCATCCATCCCGTGCGGTGTACGTTGATGCCGCGCCGAAATACTCCGTACAACGAAGCAATCAGCACCCCTGCAAAAAAAGTCGGAAACCAGACAGGAGCAGCATGCATCATCCGTTGGTTTTTCAGATTGTCCAAGGCCGTGGCCAGAATCTCCATGCCGGGGTAAAGGCTGGCGAGGGGGGTTACGCGGAGGTCGTGCATTCCGGATGCAGCGGTGCCGATGATGACAATTTTTCCGTTGAACTCATTTTGCGGGCGCAAGGGATGTTCCCGATTAAAATCTTCATACAGATCGACGTAGTGAATATGGCGGAAGGAGTTTTCCGTGCCACGCCACGCCAGTATGGTGTCAGGCTGACGTGGAACGGTATAACCCAGGTCGGTTGCCACCCGTGCGGGTAATGAGGGGATTAGCCAACCGTGGGCCGGCGTGTAAAGTTGGTAGCGTCGACCGACTCCGTCGGGGTCTTCTTCGAAATTGATGGTGCCCGTGCGCCAGTAGCGGGGTTCTATCACCAAGGGCGGTAGTAAGGCGATACGAGCACTTTGCTCGGCCTGTTCTGTTGCCAGAAGTTCAAGCATGGAGGCCACTTGAGCTATAGGGGGACCGGAAGCGTCTGATGCCGAATTTTGTCTTACCAGCGGAAAGTATACTTTGCTATTCACCTCCAACGCCTCGTTGAATTGGCGGTCACTTTCAGGACGATATTGGTCGCGTTCGCTGAATAGAATGTCGAACACAATAGCAGCAGGGTGCTGTTTGGCAATTCCGCGGACTAACTCACCATGCACCGAGCGGGGCCAAGGCCAGTTTCCTGCTACATCTTGCATGCGAGCCAAGCTGGGATCGTCAATATCCACGATGACAATATCAGCGTCGGGTTGCAAGCTTCGTGCTTGCTGGCGCACGAAAAAATCGGACAGGCGGTTTTCAAGAGGCATCAAACCATGCAGCGCAGTCAATTCGATGATTGCTACCAGCAAGAAAAACACTGTTATAAGGCACAAAGATTTTTTGGAATGATCCATGTAGCCATACTAAACTTATTCACACCACACTAGCAACTCCACCGTCCTGGTTCATGGACTAAACGCGAAAATCTGGACAACTCCCCCCATTTTGCGGCAAACTGTAGGCTATAGGGAACTTTTTGTTTTTGTTTAGAACTCAATAATTGGCTTGTTTGCTTCGAAGGGGAAGTATACTGTCGCATCACTTTGAGCGAAATTAACCGAAAATTATAGAAAGTAGACTGTACGAATAATACAAATCTGTAAACTTGTTAAGCAATGCTCTAGTCAAACTGACAATTGTAGTTTTCGGCGTGCCGAAACTATTGATTGCCCGCGAAACATATAGGCAAATCAATTTTATTTAATTGATCTGGACGTTGCGGCATGTGCGGGTTAAGGAAAACTTACTGTGCAAACTGCACTGCAACACTTTTAGTTAGGAGTTAATTACTATGGATTTACGCAAACTTAAAACCCTGATTGATCTGGTGGAAAGCTCCGGCATTGCCGAGTTGGAAATCAGTGAGGGTGAGGAGCGGGTGCGGATTACCCGCTCACCGTCTTCTATGACACAACAAGTCTATGCCGCTCCGCAGCAGTTGGTGGCCGCTCCTGCGCCGCAGCCGGCCGCAGCACCAGCCGAACCGGTTAAAGCCGCCGAGGAAGAAGGTCATGCGGTCAAATCTCCCATGGTTGGCAGTTTTTACCGATGTCCTTCGCCTGGTGCAAAATCTTTTGTGGAAGTGGGCCAAAACGTCAGTGTTGGCGAGACACTTTGCATTATTGAAGCAATGAAGCTACTGAATGAAATTGAGTCTGATAAAGCCGGTATTGTCAAAGCCGTACTGGTAGAAAACGGCCAGCCGGTAGAATATGGTCAACCCCTGTTTATTATTGGATAGTCACTTCGATTCAACATGATTGAAAAGAAACCCGCGAAACAAGTCGTAAACAATCAGGCGGTAGTAAGTCAGCCGCCGACGGGCTTGTTGAGGCGTGGAATCATGCGAGTAGCGACTAAATCGGAGCCAACACCCATAATGTTTGAAAAAATTCTTATTGCCAATCGTGGTGAAATTGCCTTGCGCATACAGCGTGCCTGCCGTGAGATGGGTATTAAAACTGTTGCAGTTCATTCAGTCGCGGATGCCGACGCCAAATATGTAAGGCTGGCTGATGAGTCAGTGTGCATCGGTCCTGCCCCATCGAACCAAAGTTACCTGAATATTCCGGCCATTATAAGTGCGGCAGAGGTAACCGATGCACAAGCAATTCACCCCGGTTACGGTTTTTTGTCGGAAAACGCCGACTTTGCCGAGCGGGTTGAAAAAAGCGGTTTTGTATTTATCGGTCCGCGGCCTGAAACCATTCGGATGATGGGGGATAAGGTGACCGCCAAGCTCACCATGAAAAAGGCCGGGGTTCCCTGCGTTCCGGGTGTGGATGGAGCGCTTCCGGATAGTCCTGCCGAAATCATTAAGATCGCCCGTAGTATCGGCTATCCGGTCATCATCAAAGCTTCCGGTGGCGGAGGAGGACGCGGCATGCGCGTGGTTCACACCGAAGCGGCACTGATTAACGCCGTGACCATGACGCGTAGCGAGGCACAAGCGGCCTTCAATAATCCCATGGTATACATGGAAAAGTTTCTGGAGAATCCTCGCCATATCGAGTTTCAGGTGCTGGCGGACTCCTATGGAAATGCGGTCTATCTGGGCGAACGCGATTGTTCTATGCAGCGTCGTCACCAGAAAATTATTGAGGAAGCGCCTGCTCCTCTTCTCAATCCGCGCTTGCGCAATAGAATTGGCGAGCGTTGCGCAGAAGCATGTCGAAAAATTGGCTATCGCGGTGCCGGTACCTTCGAATTTTTGTTCGAGAATAACGAATTTTACTTCATTGAAATGAATACCCGCGTACAGGTCGAGCACCCGGTGACTGAAATGATTACCGGCATCGATATCGTACAACAACAAATCCGAATTGCGGCAGGTGAAAAACTCAGTTTCCGTCAAAAGGATGTCGAGTTCAAGGGGCATGCAGTCGAATGTCGAATCAATGCAGAACATCCTTACAAATTCACTCCTTCACCCGGACGCCTCACCACTTGGCACACTCCGGGTGGCCCTGGCATTCGCGTAGATTCGCATGTTTATGCCAACTACTTTGTACCGCCGAATTATGACTCCATGATCGGGAAAATTATTGCTTACGGCGACACCCGTGAACAGGCCATGGCACGCATGCGTATCGCCTTGTCTGAAATGGCGGTTGAAGGCATTGATACCAATATTCCTCTTCATCAGGAGTTATTGATGGATGCGGCCTTCCTGCGCGGTGGTACCAGTATTCATTATCTCGAACACAAGCTGGCCGAACGCAATAAGGCACAATAACTATGTCTTGGCTCACGCTGACGGTTACCGCATCCGAACAGCAGGCCGAGCTCCTGAGCGAGGCCCTGATGGAGCTCGGCGCTTTGTCCGTGGACGTGCACGATGCAGATGCGGATACACCCATGGAACAGGCTATTTTCGGTGAACCGGGGGAGCCGGCTCCGCATTTGTGGTCGCACAATTGTGTTACTGCGCTGTTTCCTGAAGATGCTCCCATAGATTCGATTATGCAGGAGGTGGCAAACGCAATCGGGCTTGAGCAGCCTCCCGCTTATCGCACCCAAATTTTGGAAGATAACGACTGGGTGCGCTTGACGCAATCGCAGTTTAGCCCCATACCCATTTCACCGCGTCTATGGATTGTTCCCACGTGGCATACTCCCTCCGACCCGTCGGCTATCAATATTGTGCTCGACCCAGGACTTGCTTTTGGCACGGGAAGCCACCCAACTACACGCCTATGCCTGCGCTGGCTGGATAACCATATCAAAGGGGGAGAAGTCGTACTGGATTACGGTTGCGGTTCCGGCATCCTGGCCATTGCCGCACTCAAGCTGGGGGCGTCTGGCGCAATCGGCGTGGACGTTGATGCACAGGCGGTGCAAGCCAGCCGCGACAATGCCCTCGCCAACCAGGTTGACGCAAAATTCTATTTGCCCGACGATGCGCCAAAGCAGAACAATGACATTGTCGTTGCCAATATTCTCACCAACCCACTCAAAATGCTTGCCCCACTGCTTGCCGGGGCAACGCAACAAGAGGGGCAGATTGTTCTGTCCGGCATTCTAAGCGAACAGGCAGAAGAGGTGATGAAAATCTACTCGGAATGGTTTGATCTGGAGGCACCAAACTTTGAAGAAGGTTGGGCATGTCTGTCAGGAATTAAGCGATGAGTGCAACCACGCAATGCCCAACCTGTAAAACACGTTTCAAAGTTACCCAAGAGCAGATTGATGCACATCAGGGCTTGGTGCGTTGCGGACGTTGCCAGTCAGTATTCAATGCCACAGAATATTTGGAAGATAACCTGAGCAGTTCCCAACTTGATCTTCCGCTTGCGTCAGTAAAGATTCCAGACTTTGAGGGGCCGATTGAGGAAATACCGGTTGAAATCGCGTCCGAGCCAGTATCTTCAGCTCTGAATGTTGATTTACAAATAGAAGAACCACCCCGTGCAGAGCATAAAATTTTAGAGCCCCAAGAAATTGATCACTTGGACGACTTGCTGCAACAAACAGAGCAACAGAAAAATGTCGGGGAGGAAGTTGCCGTCACATTGGCGCAAAAAGTAATTTTCAATGAAAACCCGGAACCGCCCGAAGTTGAGCCGGTCAAGAAGAAACGTACCGGGCTGTGGCTGGTTGGAAGCTTGCTGCTTTTTATCATGCTATTTGCACAAACGGCTTATTTCTTCCGCATCGAGTTGGCGGCCAACCAGCCCGGTTTAAAGCCTCTTCTGCTGTCGTATTGCCAGCTCTTGCGCTGTAGCGTGCCGTTTCCGCAGAAAGCCGATTTGATGAGCATTGAATCATCCGATCTTGAAGCGAACCCGGCTCAGCCGAGTATCATCACGCTTAATGTCCAATTGCGTAACCACGCTTCTTATACCCAGGGCTTTCCTAATCTGGAATTAACCCTGACAGATTCGCAGGATAAGCCATTGGCAATTCGCATTTTCCGTCCGTTGGAATACCTCAAAAAAGTGGATGACGAAAAGCAAGGCCTTGCGGGCAATCACGAACTCAGCGTCAAGCTTAATCTTGACACGACTGATCTCAAGCCAGCTGGCTATCGGTTACTATTATTTTATCCATGATCCCTTTTTCCATACTTGACCTCTCCCCGATTACCGAAGGCGGCGACGCTGCCCAGTCATTCCGGAATTCGCTTGATCTTGCCCGGCACGGTGAACGCTGGGGCTATCAACGTTTCTGGCTGGCCGAACATCATGGCATGCCGGGGATAGCCAGTGCAGCGACTTCAGTTTTGATCGCGCATGTGGCCGGTGGTACGTCGACTATTCGCGTGGGTGCAGGCGGAATAATGTTGCCCAATCACTCCCCTCTGGTGATCGCGGAACAGTTTGGAACTCTGGAATCGCTTTATCCAGGCCGCATAGATTTGGGCCTCGGTCGTGCACCGGGTTCTGATCAGATCACCGCCCGTGCTTTGCGCCGGAATCTCGGCTCTGATGCGGATCAGTTCCCTCAGGATGTCATCGAACTGATGGATTATTTTTCACAGACACAACGGCAACCGGTTCGCGCTGTTCCGGGGGCCGGTTTGAACATTCCAATATGGATTCTGGGGTCAAGTCTTTACGGTGCGCAACTGGCTGCGGCGCTCGGCTTGCCTTACGCATTCGCTTCGCATTTTGCACCGGCACAAATGATGCAGGCGATTGCGTTGTACCGCTCCACTTTTAGACCCTCTGTTCACCTGGAGAAACCGTATGTGATGCTCGGGTTTAACATTTTTGCCGCAAATACTGATGAGGAAGCCCAATTTTACGCAAGCTCAGCACAACAGGCATTTGTCAGCTTGCGTAGCGGTCAGCCCATACGGTTGCCAAAGCCCATCGAGGGTTATTTGAATCGCATCGATCCAAGAGAAAGGGTGCTGCTGGATCAAATTTTGTCCTGTGCCGCAATCGGCTCACGCGACACGGTAACTCGTGCATTAGAAATTTTCATCGAACAAACTCAAGCTGATGAGTTGATGATTGCTTCGCAAATTTTTGATCATGCCGCGCGTCTTCGGTCATATCAAATTGCTGCAGAGATTCGCCAATCGCTGGCTTCCAGACCGTCCTAAAATTTGGCATGAAACCCTATGCCGAATCCTGTGAAAAAAATAAAGTACCCATTCTGGCCGTACTGAAAGAGCTTCTTGTAGATCATCGTCAGGTGCTGGAAATCGCAAGCGGAACAGGCCAGCACGCGGTTTATTTTGGCCGGGAATTACCTCACCTGATATGGCAAACCAGCGAATTGGTGGAAAATCATGCAGGTATCCAAGCCTGGCTAGACGAAGCGAACTTGCAAAATGTGCTGCCGCCCATAGCCCTCAATGTCAATGATGAGGCCTGGCCAGTTTCATCGGTAGACGCTATTTTCAACGCTAACACGGTGCATATTATTTCATGGCCTGAAGTCGAGCGAATGTTTGCTCATATTTCCAGAGCTCTTGCTCCGGGAGGATGTGTGTGCCTCTATGGGCCTTTCAATTACGGGGGAAATTTTACTTCGGAAAGCAATGCAAAATTTGATGCCTAGCTGAAGTCGCGAGATCCGCGCAGCGGTATACGGGATTTTGAAGCAATATGCCAGTTGGCTTTAACATTGGACCTCAATTTGATGCGTGACATAGAAATGCCGTCAAACAACCGAATATTGGTTTGGAAATCCATGAAAAGGATCGGCATCGACGACAGTTGAAGCCACAAGGATTTGCCGGAAAAGACGTAACTATCCCAGCAAGCGTTAATCAAACAATTCTGCTGCACTCAGGTTTTTACCTTGAGCATCTTTACCCGATACCAAAGGCGTTGAGCCTTGCAGTTTCCAATCAATCTGCAAAACAGGATCATCCCAACGCAGGCATCGTTCGTGTTCCGGGAACCAGTAGTCTGTGGTTTTATATAGGAATTCGGCATGGTCTGAAAGCACGATAAATCCATGCGCGAAGCCTTCCGGTATCCAGAGCATCAGCTTGTTCTCAGCCGACAATTCGAGAGCGACATGCTTGCCGAAGGTGGGTGAGCTTTTTCGAATATCCACCGCAATATCCAATACTGCGCCTTGAACCACACGAACCAGCTTACCCTGCGGGTGCCTGATTTGATAATGCAAGCCACGCAAAACATGTTGCGCTGAGCGCGAATGGTTATCCTGCACAAAATCGACATCATGGCCGGTCAACTCGGCGAACTTTCGCCGATTAAAACTTTCGTAGAAGAACCCCCGTGCGTCGCCAAAAACGTGCGGTTCAACCAGCAGGACATCCGGAATCCCGGTTGGAATGATTTTCATCCGAACACCTTTTCTGTGAGCAGTCCCAGCAGGTATTGACCATACCCGTTTTTGGCAAGAGGCTGAGCCAGTTGTTCCAACTTGGCATCATCAATCCAGCCTTGCCGCCAGGCGATTTCTTCTGGCGCCGCGACTTTGAGGCCTTGCCTACGCTCAATCGTTTGAATGAACTGTGACGCTTCGAGCATGGATTCATGGGTGCCGGTATCGAGCCATGCATAGCCTCGTCCCATGACTTCGACTTCCAGTTTTGACTGCTCAAGATAAATACGGTTGAGATCGGTAATTTCCAGTTCGCCTCGTGGGGAAGGTTTCAGGTTTTTGGCAATTTCCACCACTTGCTCGTCGTAGAAATAAAGCCCGGTGACTGCGTAACGTGACTTGGGCGCTTTTGGTTTTTCTTCCAGACTGATGGCCTTGCCTGCAGCATCGAATTCAACCACACCATAGCGTTCCGGGTCATGCACCGGGTAGGCAAATACGGTGGCTCCGCCGGTACGCGCATTGGCGCGTTGCAGCAAGGTGGCAAAATCATGGCCATGAAAGATGTTGTCGCCCAGTACCAGTGCAGAAGGATTGCCTGCAACAAATTGCTCACCGATGATAAATGCTTGGGCTAGGCCATCCGGCGAGGGCTGTACCGCGTAGGAAAGTGATAGTCCCCAATTCGCACCATCACCAAATAACTGCTCGAAACGGGGGGTGTCCTGCGGGGTAGAAATAATCAGGATATCGCGAATTCCTGCCAGCATCAGTGCAGCCAACGGATAGTAGATCATTGGTTTGTCATAGATCGGCAACAACTGCTTGGATACCGCCAGCGTTGCGGGAAACAGTCGTGTGCCGGAGCCCCCGGCGAGAATGATGCCTTTTCTTGGTTTCATGCGGTCTCCTTAGGTGATAATTTCAGCCAACATGCGTTCAGCGTGATAGGTCCATTCGGGAAGATACAGGCCAAATTCCCGTTGCAATTTTGAGGTGTCAAGCCGTGAGTTAGCGGGTCGCTTGGCGGGCAAAGGATATCCGTCGGTTGGTATCGGTTCGACATTGTCAGCCGGGCACTTAAGGATGCAGCCCAGCCTTGCAGCATGCTCCAGTACAAACTGGGCGTAACCGTGCCAGCTTGTATCACCGCCGGCAACCAGATGATATATCCCCTTTAAGTCATCATTCTCCCGGTATTGCACTTCGCGCAGGCAAAGTGCGGTGACATCGGCAATCAGTTCTGCCGAGGTTGGGGCACCGAACTGATCCGCCACAATTTTCAACATCTCGCGTTCGCGGCCGAGACGAAGAATGGTTTTGGCAAAATTCCCGCCCCGGGCGGCAAACACCCAACTGGTGCGGATAATCAGGTGACGACAATCTGCTTGCTGGATTGCCTGTTCCCCTTCCAGTTTGGTTGATCCATAAACACTGAGCGGGGAAGTTGGATCTTTTTCTGAATAGGCACCGGATTGGGTGCCGTCAAAAACGTAATCGGTAGAGTAATGCACCAGCCATGCGCCAATCTTTTTCGCTTCTTCAGCGAGGATGCCGGGTGCAATTCCGTTAATTTTGCGTGCCAGTTCAGGCTCGCTTTCGGCTTTATCAACGGCGGTGTAAGCCGCCGCATTGACGATGATCGCGGGTTTAAGCGAGCGAACTGTCGCTTGTAATTGTCCTGTATTGGTGAGGTCGCATTCGGCAGAGCCCAGTGCAAAAATTTCCCCCAGTGGGGACAGCGCGCGTTGTAGCTCCCAACCAACTTGGCCGTTCTTGCCAAGCAGCAGAATATCAATCGCCATATTGCTGTTTCATCCAATCGCGGTAGGAACCTGTGGTAACGTGCTCGACCCATTCCTTGTTATCAAGATACCAACGTACGGTCTTGCGGATGCCGGTTTCAAAGGATTCATTTGGTTTCCAACCGAGTTCCCGCTCAATTTTGCCGGCATCAATGGCATAACGGCGGTCATGGCCCGGGCGATCTTTTACATAAGTGATTTGCTCGCGATAGGAAAGTCCATCGGCCCGCGGCGTTTCCTGATCAAGAATTTCGATCAGGGTATTGACTACTTCAAGATTGGATTTTTCATTCCATCCGCCAATGTTATATGTTTCGGCTACACGCCCTGCTTCAAGTACACGACGGATGGCCGTGCAGTGATCGGAAACGTACAGCCAGTCGCGCACATTCTTTCCGTCTCCATAAATTGGTAGGGGCTTGCCGGTGACCGCATGGTGGATCATCAGCGGGATGAGCTTTTCGGGAAACTGGTAAGGGCCGTAATTATTGGAACAATTGGTCGTCAGTACCGGCAAGCCGTAGGTGTGATGCCACGCCCGCACCAGATGGTCGGAGGCAGCTTTGGAAGCAGAATAGGGACTGTTGGGCTCAAAGCCGCGCGTTTCGGCAAATTGTGGTTCGTCAAAGTCCAGCGAACCGTAAACTTCGTCGGTGGAAACATGCAGGAAACGGAAACTGTTACGTTCGGCTTCGGGAAGTTCAGACCAGTAACCCCGTACCGACTCAAGCAGGCGATAGGTTCCCACGATATTGGTTTCGATAAATTCGCCGGGTCCGTTGATCGAGCGGTCAACATGACTTTCTGCGGCAAAGTTGATAACGGCGCGCGGACGATATTGGGTAAGTAATCCACTGACCAGATTGCTGTCACCGATGTCGCCTTGTACGAAAATGTGTCGCGGATCATTTTGCAGCGAGGCGAGATTCTCAAGATTGCCCGCGTAAGTGAGCTTATCCAGCGTGAGAGCTGTTTCATCGGATTGAGCCAGCCAGTCAAGAATAAAATTTGCACCGATAAATCCGGCAGAGCCAGTAACAAGAATCATTTAACACCTGTATGAATGATTTTCAAGGGGGAATATTACCAAACTAACGTGCCACGGCAGCATGGTTGAGCAGTCATTATAATTCAAACGATTAAAACAGGGTTTTTAGTAACTTCATTCGGCTTAACCGGCACAGTTTATCGAACGCAATCTACATAATAAACGCGCTTGCCGTCTTCTTCGCCGGATACCAAGCCATGGATATCCGTTTCGAAACCCGGGAACTGCTTGTTAAAGTCGCGGGCAAATCTCAGGTAGTCAACGATGGTTTTATTAAAGACTTCACCTGGGATAAGTAGCGGAATGCCGGGAGGATAAGGGGTGAGTAACACTGCCGTGGCGCGTCCTTCCAGTTCATCGATACGTAGCCGGTCGATTTCTCCGTGCGCCATTTTGGCGAAGGCGTCGGACGGTTTCATGGCAGGAACCATGTCGGACAAATACATTTCGGTAGTCAGGCGTGCCACGTCATTGGCTTTGTAGATGCCGTGTATCTGGTCGCACAAATCGCGCAATCCGATCTTCTCGTAGCGTGGGTTTTTTGCGATGAATTCGGGCAGAATGCGCCACAGCGGATGATTCTTGTCATAGTCATCCTTAAACTGTTGCAACTCCGTCACCATGGTGTTCCAACGCCCTTTGGTGATGCCGATGGTGAACATGATGAAGAAAGAATACAGGCCAGTTTTTTCCACGACCACGCCATGTTCGGCCAGATACTTTGTCACAATAGCGGCGGGGATGCCGGCATCGGCGAAGTCACCATCCACATCCAGCCCCGGAGTAATAATGGTCGCCTTGATCGGGTCGAGCATATTGAAATTCGGAGCCAGTTTCCCAAAACCGTGCCAGCGGTCATCGGCATTGAGCATCCAGTCTTCGCGGGATGCCATCCCTTCTTCCACCAGGTAATCCGGCCCCCATACCTTGAACCACCAGTCTGCGCCGAATTCGGCATCCACTTTACGCATGGCACGACGGAAATCGAGCGCTTCTGCAATGGATTCCTCCACTAGTGCAGTTCCGCCCGGTGGTTCCATCATGGCCGCAGCCACGTCGCACGAGGCGATGATGGCATATTGCGGACTGGTAGAAGTGTGCATCAGATAGGCTTCGTTGAAGCAGTGGCGATCCAGTTTGTGCTTGTCACTATCCTGCACCAGAATCTGCGAAGCCTGGCTCAATCCGGCCAGCAATTTGTGTGTCGACTGGGTAGAAAAAATCATGGATTCCTTAGCACGGGGACGGTCACGGCCTATGGCGTGCATGTCTTTGTAGAAATCATGGAAAGTGGCATGAGGCAACCAGGCCTCATCAAAATGCAGCGTATCGATTTTTCCATCCAGCATGTACTTCAGCGTTTCCACGTTGTATAACACGCCGTCATACGTACTTTGTGTGATGGTCAAAACACGAGGTTTACGCGTTTTGTCCTTGATGAACGGATTCGCATCAATTTTACGCTGAATTGTTTCCGGTTCGAATTCACTCAGCGGAATCGGTCCGATGATGCCGAAATTATTACGCGTGGGAGTGAGGAATACCGGCACGGCACCGGTCATCATGATCGCGTGCAGAATCGATTTGTGGCAATTGCGATCCACCACCACGATGTCGTCCGGAGCCACCGTGGAGTGCCAGACAATTTTGTTCGAAGTGGAGGTGCCGTTGGTTACAAAGAACAAATGGTCGGCATTGAAAATACGTGCCGCGTTTCGTTCGGATGCAGCTACCGGCCCGGTATGGTCGAGGAGTTGTCCCAATTCGTCCACAGCGTTACACACATCGGCACGCAGCATGTTTTCACCGAAGAACTGGTGGAACATGCGCCCTACCGGTGATTTCAGGAATGCTACTCCACCGGAATGTCCGGGGCAATGCCAGGAATAGGAGCCGTCCTGCGCATAGCCCACCAACGCGCGGAAAAATGGGGGCGCCAGCGAGTCGAGATAGGATTTTGCCTCACGGATGATGTGGCGGGCTACAAATTC
>Ga0364866_10108_pt1 | contig 58607 bp, 46 predicted proteins | sample ExccelAu500001D3_3_FD_206913 | JGI IMG/M metagenome (GOLD analysis project Ga0364866, IMG submission 206913) | Enriched cells from Trout Bog Lake Hypolimnion, Wisconsin, USA - BchlTB.Aug13.5000.01.D3 | ecosystem: Environmental > Aquatic > Freshwater > Lake > Hypolimnion/Profundal zone | place...
AGCTCCTCCGGCTCGAATCCGCTCTGCAAGCGTGCCTTGCGGATTGAACTCGAGTTCCAACTCCCCGCTGAGGAATTGCCTTTCGAACTCGGCGTTCTCTCCGACGTAGGAGGACACCATTTTTCGTATTTGCCGCGTCTGGAGCATCAGGCCCAGTCCAAAGTCGTCGACGCCGCAGTTGTTGCTGATAACGGTCAGGTCTTTGACGCCTGAATCGCGAATCGCGACAATGAGGTTCTCGGGGATTCCGCACAAGCCGAATCCTCCAGCCATGATGGTCATGCCATCGAACAACAAGCCTTCGAGCGCCGCCCTGGGGTCCGGAAATACCTTTTGCATTCAACCTCTGCGGCGTGGTGAGGAGAAGCGGTCATCCTCGTCCGCGAATATATTCTACGACGGCTCTCGGTCCCGATTAGATCCGGGAAAGCAACGACTCGATTTTGAATGTGAGTTCGCTGTTCGTCGCCAGGGTGTCGCAGCCTGCGTCTTTCCCGAACGCCATTAGCTCTTTTTCTTTGTGACCGGCATGTCCGATCACATGAACACCGAGTTCCTTTAATTTGGGTATCAGTTCGGCGGCGACGATTGTCGCCGAACCGAGGTTGACAATCGCGGCTTGAGCGCCCTCGGATTCCACCGGTAATTGCTTACGCAACAGCGGCTCGTGGCCAAGAGCCTTGAGGGTGTGGACCAGCCTGGAACTCCACATCAAGTTGTCTTCGAAGACGAGAATTCGCATAAATAGCCTATTCCGTGGGCTTGGGGCCAGTTTCGGCAACGATTACCGAACTGATTCCACCACGAACGTTAAAGGTACCGGTGACGCGCATCCAGCGAGGTTTACAGGCTCCGGACAGTTCATCCAGTAGGCGATTGATCACCGCTTCGAAGTAGATTCCCTGATCGCGAAACGAGAAATAGTAGAGCTTGAGCGCTTTCAACTCAATGCAAGATTGATCGGGAACATAGTCCAGATCGATCGTGGCGAAGTCGGGCTGGCCGGTCTTCGGACAAACGCTCGTGAATTCGGGACAGGTGTGACGGATCGTGTAGTTTCGATGCGGCGCAGGGTTAGGAAAGACTTCGATCTCAGGCATTGGGCTCTCAATTGTAGCCTTACTGGACGCTTGGAATCTGGTAGGTCGACGATTCGTTCAGGTTCGCACCGAACAACAGAGACTCGCCCCCGACGTTCTCTCCCGTCCCTGAATCCGAACTGCGACGCATAATGAACCCTAGACCACGGGCATCTCCAGCATTTGCCAGACGCATGAGTTGGATCGAGAACGAGGTGCTAGTAGCGCCGTAGAACAACCCCTCAAGCGCTGCATCCACAAACAACTGCCGCTGCGCCGAGCCCAACTGGTCGAACGCAATCCCACTCTGCTGAGCGCGTGCAATCGATCGAGAGTCGAGAGAAGCGTAGAACAGGAGCGCGGGTAAACCGGCTTCTATAGGATGCGTGTCGAAGCGAACGATCGCGCTATCCGGAATTCGAAACGGTCGCGTTTGTTCGGGGGTGAGTTTGGATACGAATCCAGCGTAATCGTCCAAAGTGAGCTTTCCCTTTTCTGCTTTCGCCTCAAGTGGAGCGAGCATATCTTCCGGTGTTTCAAACTTTCGAAGTCGCCAAAACCCGCCGTGCCGAACGAGAATAAAGCCGTCTTCGAAACGAGTGAATAGGTGATTCTCCTTTTTCAAAACCGCTAACCAGGAACTGACCGGCCCCACTCCTCGGTTGAGGTCTTTGCTCTGCGACGGTGTCCGGAATGCATCCGCAACAATCGGAACTCCGGTTTCATCGAACGCCTTTTCCAGGAAATCCGAGATAGAGAAAAGGCCATCCGAGTTCTTGGATCGCGTCTCGCCTGCCTTGAGTGCAAGCTTGGTCAAGTCGCCGTCAGACGGCGGCGTTTGATCCCAAGCCAGGACCTCCTTACCGAACGGCAGCTTTGCCAATGCCCCTGCCGGCGCAAAATGCGTAACGATGTGAGTGCGGTCCTTCCACAGGTCCCTTAACGCGCCACGCGTGTAGATTTGAAGCTGATACAGTAACGGGTCGTACTGAACGAACATCGGTAACCCAGTCGGGGGTCTTCGCACTCTTCTCGCTTGGTTCGGGTCCAAGTTGCCATTTGCATTGCTGGCTTCGCCCGCGGTATTGCCTTGAACTGCAGACGCAGTCCCGACGACGACATCGCCGCGCCAAAGAGAGTTCACCTTCGCTGGATCCAGGTTTGCCAAGAACCTACCCAGGATGACGTCTTGGGCGTTCGACGCGCGTTTGAGCAGCGTAATTCGACTGGGGTCCACGGAGTCGGTTCCAGGCCCCAAGCCTGAAAGCCCAGGCGCGTGGATGTTGTTAAGCTCCTTCGTTGCTTCCGCAGGATCGATCGACGCAAGCGACGCAAGCATGTTTAGCTCCGTCTCTGCATCCTTTCGAGCGGCAGCCTCTTCCGCATCGATGTACCGATCTCGTCGCGTACGTGCCTCCGGATCCATCCCGATTCGCAAGGCGTCGCCATCAGACTTCCATTGGCACCCAAGGACGTTGGCGATCTTTTCAAGCACAACTCCTGCCGGCACATCCTGGACGAGGACCGTTACTTTCAAGTCGTTGATCGTGGCAACGTTTCCGAGTTGAACTCCGTCGAGCTTCGACAGTTCCTTAAGCGCCGCCGGAAGCGATGCAATTTTAAGGCGTACGCTGATCGGTTTCTGAAGCCGAGGATCCTTTGCCACGTCGACAACCTGGGCAACGCTCGCGGTGGCGATCGCCAGAGAAATTGCCAAACTGGCCCAGAAACGGCGATAGCAGCGCGTAGTCATAGTGGTCGGACGATTCAGGAGGGATGGTGTTTCAATTCGGTCGCCGTCTACTCGCTCGACGATTTGCGATCCGGAATCGAGATCGTATTTATGACGCCATCGAGGTCGCTTATGCTTGAGAAAAAGGAAAACAGCCCAGAATTCGCGCTCAATGCAGAGCTCTTTTCAGCCATGGCGCTGCCTGACCGATAGTAAAGCGAAAAGTAGTGCGCCAAACACCCCTTAACTCCGTCGAATCTTGACAGGAAATCCGGATTGTCGTCGGGAGAGTCGCCCCAAAGGTGTCGATAGGCCCCCGGCAAGAAACTGCACTCCATCAGTCGAAGCGCTAGCCCAACCGGATACCCTCCGTAGAATGGCCCTTGCCTTGCAGATTCCATCACGAGCATGTGGTCGCCAGAGTAGGAACCGTAAGCGGTTTGGACAAGAATCGGGATATTTCTGCCTTTCTTGTCCTTGACGTATTGGACCTGCGACGACACCTGCGTTGTGTCGTAATAGGAGCGGTAGGTATCGATCCAGCCGCCGGAATAAATGTGAGTTCGCTGACGCGCATTCATTTGACCTAGCGCTGCAAGAGTGATGTAGCTATCTCTCAGGGGCTTGAGGTCGACCTTTGCTAACGGGATCTGTTGCGACTCATAGAACGGCATTAGGATGTCGATATCGGACCAGGTTCGCCCCAACTGAGCAAAAGCGCAATCGGCATAGTCGTCCAACCGCGGATTCGGCGTCTGTTCCAAACGAGCAAATATCTCCTCGGACGGCTCCCAATCGCGTAAATCCCAGAAGCCACCATGGCGAACGAGAACACTTCCATTCTCGACCCTGACAAAGCACTTTTCAGACTCCTTTAGCTTCTTAAGCCAATCACGAACCGTTCCACGCGATTCCGGCACCTCCTTTCCGATTGCCGGAATTCGGAAGGCGTCGGATACGACGGGAGTATGGGTGCTATCTGCGAGAGTCTCGAGATACTCCTCAATCCCGCGCGCTTGATCGAAGAAAGGCGATGGCTTAAGTGTCAGGCTTGAAACCGAGGTCTCGCAGGCGGGGTCCGACGATTCGTCGAGTGGTGTCTCCCACTCTAGAAGCCATTTTCCCGCCGCAGTAGTGGAAAGCCTTTCCGTTGGGCGAGGGTAGCGGAGTAGATTGCGGGGGCGTTCGATTTTGTGCGAATTTCCGTCTACGACGACCGCTTGAATTGTCCCAGCCCACGGAGCTACTCGGATTGTCGCAAGCGTCCCTTCCAATCCGACGGCATATTCGCCTGCTGGCCCACATTGATTCGTCTCAGCGATTTCCGGGGTCGGTGGCGCGACGAGCCGATAGCAGACGGGCAGACTGCTGTGAAGGAGGTTCACCGGACTGTCGTACTTGGCTCCATCCTCGGTTAGCGCTGGGATACGAGAGAACATCAGGCCCGCTACCCGATATGCAGGATCGCGAGAAACGCGACTTGCCCACTTTTCTGGTGATTCCTCTTCGATGGGTACTGCGGCAGCGCCTTGAGCGTCTCCTGAAGACCCCGACCACTTTTGTTTCGAAGCCAAGTCTGCTAGCGCGGTACCGCGAAGAAAGCACTGTCGTCGAAGTTCGTTAAATTCATCCGCGGCGTAAACCCCTATTTTTGTCGCCGTCTCTTTTGGCAGCCCTAACCGCCATTCACTGCCGAGGTCCTTCCACTGGCAACCGAATACATCGGCGACATCTTCCATCACCAGCCACAAAGGCCTCTTCTCCACGAACACGCAAGCCATCAGGTGCTCGAGTTGCTTGTCGATGATGAACTTCTGATCGCTATGCGAATGAAGAAATCTCAGCAAGTCCGGCAGCAGTACGCGCTTCAAATGGACGTCAAGCGTCTGTTGAAGCCGCGGATCTTTCGAGAGATCTAGGTTCGTTTGCCCTGACGCAGTAGCACATAACAAGGCCAATGACAAGAAACCAAGTTTGGTTCGGGCCATAGGTGTTTGACGGCTCCGGTTCCGCAACCGTTCGGCAAGAGGCAAGGGCACAGAATCGATTCGATCGGTTCTGTACCCTTGATGCGGCTACTTGTGGATTGCGTGACCCTGAGCGTCTTCAAACGCCTCAAGGACGGCTTCGGACATGGTTGGGTGGGCATGGATGCAGTCGACCATGTACTCCAACGTCGCTTCAAGCTTCAGTGCTACGACGCCCTCGTGAATCATGTCGGTAACGTGGGCGCCGATCATGTGGAGGCCGAGGACCTCACCGTATTTCTTGTCGCAGACAACTTTGACGAAGCCGTCTTGCTCCGTCGTTGCCATCGCTTTGCCGAGTGGGCGGAAGTTGAATTTGCCGACGGTTACCTCGTACCCCTTTGCTTCTGCTTCGCTTTGCGTTAACCCAACGGAAGAGACTTCCGGAGAGGTGTACACGCAACTCGGGACCGCCTTGTAGTCCATCTTCTTTTCCGATCCGGTAACGATATTCGTGACCGCAACGATTCCCTCGGCGGAGGCGACATGGGCGAGTTGGATTCGACCAGTGACGTCGCCAATGGCATAGATGTTCGGCACGTGAGTCTTCATGGTCTCGTCGAGAAGCGAGACGCCACGTCGATGGAGTTGAACCCCGATCTTCTCAAGGTTCATGTTCTCGGTGTTGGCCTTTCGCCCGACTCCAAGGAGAACAACGTCGACCTCGATAACCTCGACATCGGTGCCCTTCTTGATCGTGACTTTCCAGCCTTCGCCGTTCTTTTCACACTTTTCGATCGTCGCACCGGTTCGGATCTTTAGCCCTTGCCGGGTAAGAAGCTTGCCAAGTTCGACGCCGAGATCGGAATCCATCATCGGCAGCAACTGAGGCATCATTTCGACAACGGTAACTTCAGCCCCGAGGCCGTTGAACACGTAGCCGAACTCACAGCCGACTGCGCCACCGCCGAGAATAACCATCCGCTTCGGCACAAAAGTCGCCGTGAGTGCGTCGTCCGAAGTCCACACATTCTGCTCTTTTCCGCCTTCTAGCCCAGGAATCGGGATGTGGATGACAGACGAGCCCATTGCCAGCAGGAAGTTCTTTGCGCTGATCTTCTCTTTCTTGCCGTCTTTGGTGACTTCGATGTTGTGAGCGTCGATAAATGAGGCAAATCCCTCGACATGCTTAATACCGTTCTTCTTGAACAGCATTCCGACGCCACCCCGCTGAGTTTGGACGATCTTGTCCTTGCGGGCCATCATCGCACCGAAGTCGATCGTAGCATCGCCGGAAACCTTTACGCCGAGCTTATCGGCGTGCTTGACCTGCTGGAGACGCTCAACGCTCGCGATCAAGGCTTTGCTGGGGATGCAACCCCAGTTCAGGCACGTTCCGCCCAAAAACTCCTTTTCAACCACGATGACCTTTGCTCCGAGTTGGGCGGCTCGGATAGCTGCAACATAACCACCGGGTCCTGCGCCAATCACGACGAGGTCTGCGTCGAAGTTTTCGTTAGCCATTAACTGTTCTTGCTCCTGTAGTACGGGAATGCTCGCGATATCCCTGATGAGGGTATCGATGGGTGCTGCCACTGCAGAAGGGCCGCTTGTCGGTGAAATCGAATGTGGGCCTTCCTGTGTCATTCAGCATCCTAGAGTCAACGTGCTAGTTTACCGCCTGACGATTGATGCCAAACGATCGCAGGGACCAGGGCTGGAGCGCGTTATGCCTGAGCGTGTCGCCAGCGCGAGTCTTGTCCCTTCGCAATGAGGGCGAGGGCTTGGTCGCACAAGGCGATATCTTGGGGGTCCTTGAATATCGACTTGATTCGCCGAATCTGTTGGACCAGGGCATACCGCAAGAAGACCACATTGCTTCGGCGAAGTTCGTCTATCTGGAAAATCAGGTTCATTCGGAACGAATTCGCCGTGAACGTATCGAACAACTTCTTGTGCTTGGGGTCTATCGGCGACGGTCCTCCAAGGCCCTTGTCGGAGGTAAAAGCGCTGTAGTCCAGGTCCAGATGCTGCGGCGGTCCGGCACCCCATGCATTTGGCACGAACGACTCTGTGGCGATCTTCCGAGTTAGCATAAAGGCCAGGTGCATCGGATACGGACCGTCCGACCACATCAACCGGCTGAAGTAGTCCGCGCGCATCGTTTCGGTGAAGGGCGAGGTCTTTTGGAGGCCAGGATCCATGCACCATCCAAGCCACATCCAACTTAGTCGTAACTGCTTGAGCTGCTCTTTCGAGTCGGGCCCGGCGACCTTCTTAGCCGCGATGTCTTCCGGCAATCCCATTTTCGAGACGCTGACCTCTGCAAACTGACGTCCGAAATCCCCGATATTCCACATCGGGTTGAACCCTTCGAACCGCACTGGCTCGGACTTATTGAGGAGCTTCATGCGCATGTTGTGCTGTAGATATAGGAGCGACCTCCGTTTATTGACGCTCAGATAGTGGGAGAGCGAGGGCTGGCGAGGCGCTATTTCGGCAAGGGCATGGTCGAGGGCGTCATAGGTCCGCTTCGACGGCGAAGCCAAATAGGCGTCCTGGATATCGGTCGGAAGCTCTGAGCTCAAAGGCACGTCGGGAATCCAGTCTGCAATCGATGCATGCTCGTTTCCGTGAAACACGTCTTCGCTTAGCCTGTCGAGGGGAATGCCGATTTTCAATCGATCCAGATTGACGGAAAGGACCTGATCGCGGGCCGCTTTTGCTGCGGCTAGGGTGCCGATACGGCTGCCGAACATCAAAGGAACGAGATTCGGAAGCGTCGCGGCAAACGCAGCATCGCGGTCCATCGGCGAATTGCCGACGAGGACTGCGCCGCCAGGTTGCATCGGCAGATCCGTCATCGGATCCAGCAGTTTGGAGATGTGATACTGCTTTCGCACCCCGTGGATCATTTCGACGATCTGGCGGGCCTCATCCGCCGTGACGTGAGCGGTTGCACGGCGGAAGATATCTTCATCGGAGAACGCGTAGGCTGCAATCTCCAAACCGTCTGGGCTGTGGCAGGAAACGCATGCCCTCCCCTTCGCGTCGTACTTGCGCCAAGCAGCCGCCACGTGGGGCGCGATTTTAACGTGATTTGAGCCAGTCGCTACGACAATCCAGGGGGCCAAAACAAAGAGAAGACCTAACGGTCTCCATCGTCGATGCATGGGTCCATCTTACGTCCGTTCAAGCGCCATTGTCGATGCTTTGCATCCCATAATCGGATTGCAGCCATGATTTATATAGCAAAGGTCATCGTCGCCTTGGCTCTTGGCGTTGGAGGTTCCGACTACCGTCGCAACTACCCTCTGCCCACGCTCGAGGCTCCAACCGGTTGGGGCATCAACATCCACTTTACGCACCCGGGTCCAGGAGAGATCCAGAAGCTCTCTGGCGCCGGGTTCAAGTGGATTCGAATGGACTGCTTCTGGAGTGGAATCGAGAAGGAGCGTGGGCGATACGATTTCTCCGCTTACGACGACCTGATGAAGAACCTCCGTTCGGTCGGGATCCGCCCACTTTTCTTCCTCTGTTACGGCAACGATCTTTACGAGCATGGTTCCCCCCGGACTCAACAATCACGTGATGCCTTTTGTCGCTTCGCCGAAGCGGCCGTCACTCACTTCAAGGGAAAAGGCGTCGTCTGGGAGATGTGGAACGAACCGAATATCACCTTTTGGCAGCCGAAGCCGAACGTCGATGAGTACATCGCCCTCGCGAAGGCCGTTGGCGAGACGATTCGCCGAGTTGCGCCAGAGGAATGGTACATCGGCCCAGGCGTTTCCACGTTCGATTGGTCGTTCCTTCAAAGCTGTTTGAATGCTGGGCTCCTGAACTACTGGGATGCGGTCTCGACTCATCCCTACCGAGGTGGTCCACCGGAGACGGTCGTGGACGACTGGGCTCGCCTGCGCTCAATGATCCAGACATCTGCCCCGCGTGGGAGGTCGATTCCGATGATCTCAAGCGAGTGGGGATACTCCGATATCTCGGGGGGAATCGGCTTGGAACGGCAAGGCGAATATGCCGTCCGCATGTACTTGGCGGACCTGATGTCAGGAGTTCCGCTGTCGATCCTCTATGACTGGAAGAATGACGGGGTTAGCACGACGGATCCCGAGTGCAATTTCGGCACGGTCAAACCTGACCTTCAACCCAAGCCCTCCTATCGCGAAATCCAACGGATCAGCTCTGCCCTGAACGGATTCACTTTCAAGATGCGCCTGGTCCAAGATTCGCCATTGGACTTTGTCCTAGCCTTTCAGAAAGCTAAAGCGGTGAAGTATGTGGCCTGGACAACTGCCCACGAGAGCCACCGATCCCGCCTCCATCTCGGACCAGATTCCCTTGAATTGAGCCTTTCGGAAACCCCGACCTTGTGGAATTCGGGAAACCCTGCGCTCGTACTCAACTCAAGTCGGCTTCCTGAGAGCTTCGAGATCCGTGAGCCTGCAAAGACAGTTGAGTTCCTTAGGTCGATTCTCGGCGGCTTGCCCCTAAAGACGCTAAAGACACAGAGCGCATCGGTGAAACTTCGGGTCTATAGGGATTCCGCTTCACCAGAGTTTGAGGTGACACAAGAAAAACGCGATCAGACGACACAGATGGTCGCAGGACTGCTCAACGACGACTGGTCGCCATCGCCAAAAACCTTGCAGGTTGCAGTAGACTTCGGAAATGGCATGCGGCTAGCTCAAGCTGTCGTTTGCACGCAGTCTCGCCCCGTTTCAGCGGATGTTATCGTAACGGGAGGAAAGTCTTGGGAAATCTTTCATAACCCAGGACATCGCTCCTTTTCCGCCAAAATTCTGGTTGAGTCGGCGACCGGGCGGGCATCGGTAGGAAGCATCGTTTCTACCGGACAGGTCGATCAAGTCGTCCAGAATTCCACCAAAACTGCCCTTGCCGAAGGCGACAGACTCGCTGTTGCCTTCGGTCATCAAACTCTCGACTGGACGACGCCGTCAGCATTCGATCGATTTTCGTCGGACTCTTCGGGGCAGCTTTCAGAATCCCGCTTTGCATTGACCCAGGACGGCGATCCCAAGATCCCGGTGACGATGTCTGCGAAAGCGATCCGAGTGGAAGACGGGCCACTTCGGGGCGAAGAAGGGGTACGGATCGACTACCAGTTCGTAAAGGGCTGGAAGTTTCTTGAGTTTCATGCCCGTGGCGACCTGGCAAAACCGCTTACCGGCCACCCAATTAAGCTGAACATGTTTATTAAGGGCGATGCGTCGGGCGACAAACTGCTGATGCGCTTCACCGATTCCAAGGGGCAGACCTTTCAGCCCGAATTTGGCGCGATCGATTGGCAAGGATGGAAATACGTTTCGTTTGACCTTTCAGGGAAACAAGCCTGGCATTGGGGCGGTCCAGACGATGGCGCTGTCCACTATCCAATCCATCTAGAGACTCTCGCTCTGATCGATTCGCAAGGTCGTGCCGGTAAATCCGAGTCCGTACAATTGGCGGGAATAACACTCATTCGGCGTAACTAAGCATAATCACCAAAACTCGTATGGCCTTCATCGAAGACACCACGGCATGGATCAGGAAAAACGGCGCACCCTGCACCGTTTCCCTGATCGCGTCCTTGGTGACCTCAGGCCTGATCTTTTGGGGAACGCAACTGAAGGGGATGGAACGGGTACTTCTGAGCAACTCCCCTCAGACTCCGATCTGGACGTTCTTCACCTATCCATGGGCTAATTGGCCATTTGGCGATGGACTCCAACTGATCTTCTTCGCATGTCTGATGTTCTGGATGTTCCAAGTTGGCGGAAGCGTGGAGCGTGAGATCGGGACACCGAGGTTCGCAGCACTATGGTTCGTTTCAACTGCGGTCGCCGGCATCGTAATGGTCATCGGCGCCAATATCTGCCATCAGCAACTTGCCCTAGCCGCTCCTTATCTTCCCGAATCGGCGATCACGATCGTCTGGTGCGTTCGAAATAGAACCGCAAGCGTCATGATGTTCGGTTTCGTCCCCTTGAGCGGTTTCTTGCTTGGTTGGGCGACGGTGGTTACCGATGCGCTTCTCTACGGCCGCTCCGCGCCGCTGCTCGGGGGATTCGCCTGTTTCCACCTTGCTATCGCTGCTCTTTACGCGATGAACAAGCTTCCATTCCTTCCCTACGGTGACGGTGGCTATGCGATGGCACGTAAGGCGACCAAGAAGGAAGCGACCACTCGTGGGCAAGTTCAATACGATCAAAGCTACTTTGACGAAGTCAAACGGCGAGAAACGGAAAGGGCAGAACAAGAGCGCCTTAGGAAGCTCCTCGGCGACTAACTGGAGCGCCGACGCACAGTCGGCGAATGGTCTGCCGGCTCATAGCCTGGCTTCTCCTCCGGAGTCTAAAATGGAATGTGCTTGTCACCGAATTGATCGACCTGCTTCGTGACTGCCCCCTCATCGCATCGGCCCAGGCAACCGAAGGGTCGGCGGTTGACGACCCGCAGACGCTCCTCAAACTGGCACAGGCCAGCCTTCAGGAAGGGGTCCGCGTCCTTCGACTGCAAGGCGTAGCCAACATTCGGGTCATTCGCGCCGCTACCGACGTTCCGATCATCGGTTTGATCAAGCGGCCGTATTCCGACAGCGATATCTATATCACGGCTACATTGGCCGAAGTCGATGAAGTCTCCGACGCCGGCTGTCAGATCGTCGCCCTCGACGGAACGCAACGAATTAGGCCGCAGGGACAGACTCTTCGTCAGCTAATCGACCGTGCTCACCAGCGAGGGCTTCTTGTCCTTGCCGACATCGACTCTGTCGAAAGTGCCGTCGGCGCAGTAGATGCAGGAGCCGATCTTGTCAGCACAACCCTTGCTGGATACACAAAAGAATATGCTTCGACGACGGGACCGGACCTCGACGTTCTGCGGAATACTCGCTCCGCCGTATCCGTGCCGGTGTTCGCAGAGGGGCGCTATGCGGAACCTTGGCAAGTTGAAGCAGCACTGAGAATCGGCGCCAGCGCCGTGATCATCGGTGGCGCCCTAAACGATCCGATCAAGACGACCCGCCGATTCATGCCGACACCGCGCCTGACACAACCGGTTGGCGCCGTCGATATCGGAGGCACCTGGATGCGGTTCGCGACGTTCTCTCCGGATTGGCAGCTAACGGAGATCGAACGGATGCCGCTCCTCGAAGAGCGCGAAGCACGCCTCGATTGGATTCAGGCACAGGTAAGGGCCTCCGGTGTTTGCCGTGTCGGAGTAAGTACCGGCGGCATCGTCGATCCGTCGACGGGCGAGCTTTGGGAGGCCAAAGCGATCATTCCGGACCACGTCGGATCCATATTCAGCGAAGAGACCCTAGGCGTCCCGACGACCGCTCTGAACGATGGGCTTGCAGCTGCGTGGGGGCATTCTTGCCTGCCGCAATTTGCCGGGAAACGAGTAGCAACTCTCGCCCTCGGGACGGGCGTCGGCTGCGGATTTGTCGCGGACGGTAAAATCCTAATGGGCAAACGCGGTGAATACCCTCGCCTTAACGACCTGCCCGCTCCAGGCGGAGCCACGTTTGAGCAGCTATTGGGCGGTGCATCCTTGAGCCCAACACCTTCGCCTGAACAGATAACGAAAGCCCTCAGCGCCTTCTTTCAGGCCGGAATCGTGCTCCAAGAGATGTACTTTCCCGACGAAATCGTCGCTTGCGGCGCAGTTGCGCTAAGCGAGTGGATGGCTCCCTACCTCCGCTCACCAGGTCTCTCGGCTACACCGTTCGGCCTCGATGCCGGTCTCTATGGGGCTGCGGCATTGGTTCTGTTCCCCCCGAACTGACGGTATCCTCTTCCCAATATGTCTGAGTTGCTATTGGAGGTCGGGTGCGAGGAGTTGCCGGCTTCATTTGTCCGTCGCGCCTATACGGACTTACTGGAGAACGTAACTGTACTGTTGACTGATGCCGGGGTAGTCAATGCACCGGGCTTGGCAATGGGTACGCCTCGACGACTGGTGATCTCCTTTACCGACCTCAAGGACCGCCAGGAAGACCAGGTGAAGGAGGTCCGCGGTCCTGGAATCGCAGCCGCTTTCGGACCTGATGGCGCCCCGACAAAAGCTCTACTCGGATTCTGCCGCAGCCAGGGCGTCGAACCGGACTCGCTCCGAAAAGACGACCAATATGTTTGGGCTACAAAGACCGTTATCGGCCGCCCGACAATCGAAATCCTTGCCGAAGGGCTCCCTAAGGCGATTCGAGCGATGACATTCGACAAAACCATGCGATGGGGCAGTTCGCGAATGCGTTTTGCGCGACCGATCCGATGGCTACTTGCTTCGTTTGGCGGGAACGTCATCGACTTCGACATCGAGGGGGTCAAGACTGGGCTCTTAAGTTGTGGGCATCGTTTCTATTCGCCGGAGCCGTTTGAAGCCAAGACGTTCGACTCTCTCATTTCCGGACTTCGGGATCGGAAAGTCGAATTGGATCCCGAGGTGCGGCGGAAAGTGATTGTCGATCAGGCCACAGAAATCGCAGAAGGGAAACCGGATCTGACCGAATCGCTCGTCGAAGAGAACGCGTTCCTAACCGAATGGCCGACCGCGATCCAAGGACAGTTCAAGCCGGGTTTCCTAGAGTTGCCCGAGGCCGTGTTGGTCATCGCGATGGCGAAGCACGAGAAGATGTTCCCCGTGCGCGACGAACGTGGCAAGCTCACCAACAACTTCGTGTTCATCCGGAACTCGGGTGAAGACGATTCGGTCCGGGAAGGAAGTCAGTGGGTATTGAACGCGCGGTTCAATGACGCTAAGTTCTTTTACGACGAAGACAGCAAGCACAATCTCGAATACTTCCTTGAGCAGACCAACGGGATCCTGTTCCAGGAGAAACTTGGTTCTGTCCGAAGTCGGGCAGATCGCTTGGCAAACCTATCCGAGTTCATTGCGAAAGAGACGGGCGCCCAGGGGCGTGAGGTCGAATTTGCACGGACGGCTGGCCTTTACGCGAAGGCGGATCTTAGCACCGGACTCGTCAGCGAGTTGGCATCGCTCCAAGGGATCATTGGGGGCGCCTACGCTCGGCGGGAGGGGATCTTCGGTTCAATCGCCTGGGCGATCGAAACACAGTACGACATCTCGAAGAATCTTGACCCGGGCGACTGCTCCGGCGAACGCGCCTCCCTAAGGCTGGCGATGGCTGACCAACTCGATAAGTTGGCGGGTTACCTCGGAATCGGCAAAGAACCGTCTGGATCTTCGGACCCGTTCGGTTTGCGGCGGGCAGCGACGGTACTTATCGATGCGGCTTGGATGTGGCCGGAAGCGCTACCGAATTACGATAGGTTCTTCACCTATGCGATTCAGCTTTATACGGACCAGGGGATCGAACTGAACGCCGACGCAGCGCGAAAGTCACTCTGTTCGGTATTCGCATCCCGCTATGCCGCGATGCTCCCCGACATCCGCCACGACCTCTTAGAGGCGGCGATGCTCGGATCTGATAGCGTCGATCTGTTGATGCCGCGCGCCGTCAAAGTCCGAACCGAATGCATGAAGACTCTCGGAAACGACGTCGCCTTCATTCAGACAGCCCGCCGACCTCTCAACATCTTGGCCTCGGCCCGTAGAGATGGGATCGATGTTGGCGTCCAAAACCCCTATGAGCAACTGAACCAGGATGCCCTTGAATCGGCGGAAGGGCTGGACTTGTTGAATGCCCTCCGACTGCAATCAGACGATCTGGCAGCAGCCGTAGCCAACGAGCGGGTGTCGGACATCGTTCGGCTCGTCAAGCAACTTGCAGAGCCGGTCAACAAGTTCTTCGACACCACCATGGTGATGGCGGAAAATCCGGAAGTGCGTTATGCTCGACTTACCTTGTTGCACGCAGTATCGCTGCAACTCCTGTCGGCAGGAGATTTTTCCAAGGTTGTGATCGAAGGTTAAAGCGAAGGGGTCGTGAAATGCGATTCAGCGTTGAAATTGCGTCGAGTCTGGCTGAACTCCCGATTCAAGGCATTTGTCGGGAGTATCCAAACAAGCTAGACCATGTCATCAACAACCGGGGTGACCTTAAGAGTCCACGCGAACTCCACCCCGCGTTCTATGGTTGCTTCGACTGGCATTCGTCGGTCCACAGTCATTGGATGTTGGTCCACCTGCTCAAGAGGTTCAAGCTTCCAGAAGCCGGCAAGATTCGGGAATTGCTCCGCCTGAACCTTACTGCAGACCACCTCCAAGCAGAGGCCGATTACCTATCCGAGCCCAATCGACAGTCGTTTGAACGTCCGTACGGCTGGGCGTGGTTACTTAAGCTTGCTGAGGAGCTTCACGGGTGGGACGACCCCGACGGTCTAAATTGGGCGACTTGGTTACGCCCTCTGGAATCGACGATCGTCGCTCGCTCTGTCGAATTCCTATCCCGGCAGGCTTACCCTGTTCGAACGGGGACGCACTCGAACACGGCGTTCAGTCTGACGCTGTCTTACGAGTATGCCGATCGAGTCAACAACACGACGTTTCGCTCGTTGATAGGCGAGCGGACGCTTTCCTACTACGCTGGAGACTCGGTCTATCGGACCAATCAGGAACCAAGCGGGGCCGATTTCCTTTCGCCATGCCTTGTCGAAGCCGACCTAATGAGGCGCGTCATGCTTCCTGACGAGTTTCAGGAATGGTTCCACCGATTCCTACCCGATATCTACTCCGGTGACGCCAAAACGCTTCTGAACCCAGTTGAGGTCACCGATAGAACCGATCCTCAAATCGGCCACCTTGACGGACTGAACCTGAGCCGTTCTTGGGCACTTGCTGGAATCGCATCCAAGCTGTCTGCTGACAACCCCGTGCGAAAGGTGCTCAGGGAATCAAGCCAACATCACGCAGTCAAGGGGTTATCGCATGTCTCAACCGGAGACTATTCGGGAGAGCACTGGCTGGCATCATTCGCCGTTTACATGCTCGCTGCCGTCGAGTCTGCCGAGTCGGCACGCGTAGAATAGGACATGAGCCGTGAAGTTGAGGCACTCGAAGCAGCCAAGCGATTTCTAAAGGAAGAAGTTGCGCCCAAAGCCCAGCTGATCGACCGCGACGTTGTCGCTCTCCGCGCAATCGTCGATCGAATGGGAGAGTTGGAACTGCTTGCCCTCAAGTGCCCAACACGATTCGGCGGCGCAGAGATGTCCGAACCGCTTTTCCGCATCTACCAAGAGGAAGTGGCTCGGACATCCGGGACGTTAGCTTTCTTGACCACGCAACACCAAAGCGCAGTTGGAATGATCTCGGGCAGCGATAACGACGAACTGAAGCAGGCGTACCTTTCCAAAATGGGGAACGGTGAGCGGCTTGTTGGCATTGGCTTCAGCCAACTCCGGCGAGGCGGGCCGCCAATCATGTGTGCCGAACGAATAGACGGCGGCTACGTGCTTAACGGACATGTTCCTTGGGTTACCGGTTGGACGTTTTTCCCTGAGTTCCTAATCGGCGCAGCGTTACCGGACGGGCAATCGGTTTTCGCCGTCGTTCCCCTTGTCGACACGAATCAAGAGTCTCGGGACGGTTCTCAAGAGTCTGGATCGGTTGCCGTTTCACCTCCCATGGAACTGGCGGCGATGGGCACGGCGATGACCGTGACTGTAGACTTCAAGAACTATTTCGTTCCCAACCATAAGGTTGCCTTCCTTAGACCCGCTGGGTGGATCAAGAACAGCGACCAAATCAATATCGCTCTCCAGGGCCACTTCGCGATCGGGTGCGCGATGGCAGGGATCGATGTCGTACGCCAAAACGCAGACAACAAGCCGTTCATGTTCCTGACCGATGCTCTCGATTCGTTACAGAAGGAGCTTGCCGCCCTGAAAATGGCTACAGCTCACGCCCAGAAGTCTGCCGACGACTCGACGACGCCTGAGCGATTGCAGGTCCGGGCTTGGGCTATCGATTTTGCCGTCCGATGTGCTCACGCAGCGATCGCGTCTTCAAGTGGGGGAGCCAACTCGATAAACCATCCCGCCCAGCGGATTTACCGGGAAGCTCTCGTCTACACCGTTTCAGCCCAAACACCGGCTGTGATGGAATCGACACTTCACCGCCTAACTGGGCGCGGCGGCTGGTAGATTCAAGACCTATGCCGACTGCTCCACGTATTACGGGCACTTTTCTCGACGAAATCACGCACGACATTCCGTCCCAGAACTGGGGTCCAAAGGAGTGGCGCAAGGAGTTCGAGCTTTACACTCAGATCGGTATCGACACGGTCATCATCATTCGAGCCGGATACCAAAACAAGTGTATTTTCCCTTCGAAGACGATTCCCGACCTACTGCCCGTCCACGACGACATCGGGGAGCTGTTCTTTAGCCTTGCCGACGAACTTGGGCTGAACGTGTTCTTTGGCACATACGATTCGGGGTTCTTCTGGTACCGAAGGAGTTGGTGGAAAGAGGTCGACCTTAACAAAGCGTTCGTCGACGAAGCGGTTGAGCGATATGGCCACCATCAATCGTTCAAGGGCTGGTATTTGTGCCATGAAACGTCGAGAAACGACGCCCATATCATCGAGTTGTTCAATCACATCGGCGGTCACTGCAAGGCGGCTAAAGACGTACCTGTCCTGATTTCCCCATTTCCCCAAGGCGCAAAGCAGTTCAGCGGCGGTGCTGTCATGTCGATTGACGAGTCATTCGACCATTGGGAGCGAATCTTCTCCGATACCAAAGGCGCATTCGACATTTGCGCATTCCAGGATGGTCAGATTCATTACCAAGAACTGCCCCGGTTCATCGAAGGCATCGGCGAGCTAGGAAGGAAGAACGGAGTCACGATCTGGTCCAATTTGGAGACGTTCGACCGGGATATGCCGATCAAATTCCCTCCCGCCGATTGGCGCTACCTCCGCATCAAACTCGAGGCAGCGGCACCCGTGGCGGAGAAGATCATTACATTCGAGTTTCCCCACTTCATGTCGCCTAATTCTTGCTACCCGGCAGCCCACAACCTTTTTGAGCGGTACCGAGAGTACGCGGGGATTTAGTTGCCGGGTGTTGGGTCTTTGGTGTTTAGCTCGTCGGGAACTTCGGGCGACTCTCATCAGATAAAGTGATTCGCATGCGCCTTTCGTCTATCGTCGCCTTGCTGGGCTTCTCTTGCTCTGCATTTGCTCAAGATTCAACCTATCCGGTTTTTGAGACGGACAAGATTCCGGTTGCTCAGTTCAAGGCTAGGCGTGAGGCGATCAAGGCTCAGTTGGGGCAGAACGGAATCGCATTCTTCTTTACGAACCCGGAAAGGAACCGCAATAACGACGTCGATTTTCGGTTCAGAGCCGACTCGAATTTCCTCTACCTCACCGGCTTTGAGGAGCCGGACTCTGCGGTCATCCTCGCACCGGATGGAATCCTCGTCGATGGCAAGAAGGTGACGGAGCTTCTTTTCGTCAACGAGAACGACCCAATGTCGGTGACTTGGCTCGGCTACCGGATGGGCTCGAAAGAGGCAAAGCCTCTTCTTGGAATGGAGGCGGTATTACCGAACAGGAAGTTTGAGGAGACGCTGAGAGTCTTCGAAGGCGAAACGAAATACCATTTCTGGTCGGCGTCGAGATCGCCCAATCCGAGCGGAACCGTCTCAACCATGTTGGAGACCCTCAACAAATGGCAATCCAAGCATTCGGAATGGCTTGCCCCCGACGGCAAGTTGGCGTCGATGATCGCGAAGCTCCGAGTCAAGAAATCCCCCGAAGAGATAGAACTCCTTAAGCACGCGGCAAAGGCCTCTGCGATGGGCCATCGCGAAGTTATGCGCTCCGTCCGCCCCGGCATGCGGGAATATGAAATTCAAGCGGTTGCCGAGTACGTTTTCGCTCGGAACGGTTGTGAATCGGTTGGCTACCCTTCGATCGTCGGGTCCGGACCCAATAGCTGCATCCTCCACTATGAGGAGGACCGTCGGCTGATTCAGAACGGCGACATGATCTGTATGGATGCCGCAGGCGAGTATCACGGCTACTCGGCAGATGTTACAAGGTCGTTTCCGGCGAACGGCAAGTTCTCTCCAGCTCAGCGGACTATTTACGAACTTGTCCTTGCCGCCCAGGACGCCGGAATCGCGGAATGCAAGGCCGGAAATCGATTTGGAGCCGCTGGAACTGCTGCTGAAAAGGTCATTACTGCCGGGCTCCTCAAGCTTGGAATTATCAAAACCCCTAGCGAATTCAGAACCTATTTGCCGCACGGAGTCAGCCACTATATTGGTCTTGACGTCCATGACGCTCACGGCGACAGCACTCTACATCCGGGATACGCGTTGACCGTGGAACCGGGGATTTACATCCGATCTGGCAGTCACTGCGACCCAAAGTGGTGGAATATCGGCGTTCGCATCGAGGACGACATTCTCGTGACGGAGAAGGGGCCTGTGAATCTTTCTGCCGGCGCTCCCCGCAAAGTCGAGGAGATCGAAGCGCTGATGCGCCAATCAGGTATCGGCAAACACCCCGCCGGACAGTAGCGATGCGCCTATACTGCCGGTATGGCGTTCGAGCCCCTAAAGACTGACGAGAAGATTGAAGGCCCGATCCAAAAGCAACCGGACATGGATTCGGCGATGCTTTTCGGTTGCACCGGTTTCGTATTTACATCGATCGCCGGCTACCTGCTTTCGGTATGGCCGTTTCTGGTCCTCCCCGATACGGAGAAGATCTCGAAGCTGGCTATTGCGGTTGGGGTCGGACTAATCCCCGCAGCCGTCCTGGGCGTATTCGCAACACGCAAGTTTGCCCTTGCCGGAGCCTGCGGGTTTGTCGGTGGGTCGCTTTCAACCGGCATTTTTCTCTATCTGCGACTAGAGCAGGTTTTCATCTCAGCCACAGCGAGGCAGGCGCCGGCGCCGGATTACCCCCAAGTAATGATGTATGTGGTACCGCTCGGCTGGATACTGGCCTCGGCAATCTTAGCCCTTATCGCATTGCCGAGAGACTACCAAGATAAATAGAAAGAGCCGGGCCGCAGTAACTGCGGCCCGGCTCTTTTGGGATCTCGACTTAGTTCGAGAAGTTCGAAGTTGCCGAGATAACGAACTGATCAAGCTGGAAGTTGTAGGTGCCTACACCAACGAGCCTGCTGGTCGGAACCAGCGATCGGGCAAGAGTCTGAACTTGACCGGTCGAGCTTACGTAGTTCGCCAGAGCTTTCGCAGTTACTGCAATCGTATTTGCATTCCCTGCCGTCGTTCCAGGAACCGTCTGCAGCAAGTCGTATGACTTCGTAGACCAGTTGTAGATATAGACCATCACTGCGCCGGCGGTCGGCAAGGTTCCGCTGAACCCAATGTTCAAGCTGGCAACCGTGCTGGGCTTCAACGTAGTCGTGAAGTTCGCTTGAACGGAAGCTACTTTGCCGATACCGACTTCCATGATCGGGCTTACAGTGAACGAGTTGAGGTCAAGCTTCGACAAGCTTGCGGCAGAACCCGAAACATACGTTCCTTCCGTGATAGCCGGGCTAACAAAGGAGTTGGAGAATACCGAAGCGCTAGTCGGAGCAAAGACGGTTGCCGGAGTAACGGCGGTCGCCTTCACGAATCCGTCCATGATCATGCATCCCCATCCGCTGGTGAAGTCCCAACCTACGGCGGCCTGAGAATATTGTCCGTTCGGGAGCATTCCATTCGCGCCCTGCGTCACGTCAAACCAGACATCGGATCGGCCCTTCTGCTGATAGACCAAGTCCTGAATTCGGCCGAGGCGGTGCGGAGCTTTTGTCAGACCGCCAATGCTGATGATCTTTTGCTCGGCGATGGTGAGCAACCCGGCGAACATCGGTGAGGCGAAGCTCGTTCCCGAATAGTCGTAGTTGATCACGCCGTTGAAGAAGAATTGATAGGCGCCCGTTCCGTTGCCGTTCGCGTTGAAAGCAACGTCCGGGACGAGTCGCTGATTGATGTTGGTAGGAACGCCAGGACCCTTTTGCCAAGAAGGAAGAACGTTGAACGGCACGCTGTCAGTCGCCCAACCGCCGCCGCCACCGGCCCAACATGGCTCGGATATTCGGTTTCCTTTGTTGTCAAAGTTGGCCTGAGTACCACCGACGATCAAAACTTCAGGGTCATAGTCCGGATATGCGTAAGGCTCAAGAGTCGTTCCAGAGTCACCGGCTGCTGCCATGTAGGTGATGCCTTGCGCCGTCATCGTTAAGTGGATGTTGTGGCAAGCTGCGGCGGTTCCGCCGTCAAGAATCCATCCATAACTTTCGCTAATAACGTCGGCAAGGTTGTCGTTGGCTTCTTTCGTCAGGACATCGCTAAGTTGCCCACCGCCATCATAAATGATGAACGTCGAAAGCGGCGCCATTCCCAAAACCATCTGGATGTCGATGTCGCCTTCACCGTTAGGTGTTCCCGCACCGGAACCTCCGTCAACCGTTACAACCGTAACGTTGGATCCGACGCCGCCGGAGGGGGTCGGCAGGCTGAACTGCTTGTAGTAGAGCGGAACGTTGGAGAGACGGAAGCCGTCCCAGCTCGAAATCGCGACCTTTCTGCCTTGGCCTTGTGATCCACCCGAGTAGATCGAAGCGCTGCTATAAAGGGTTCGCGTCTGCGAAGGGGTCAGAGGCACATTCTTTGGGTGTGGTTTGGTGAAATTCTGAAGACCTTCGATCGCAAGTACGGCGGGGGCGATTGTGGTAGGAAATTGCGGTTGCTCAGAGAAGCTGTAGTAGTCGAGTCTTCCCGGCTCTTTTGCACTCAACGCGTGGTAATTGTTGATCGTCGTGTTAAACGCCTTCTCAGCTTGACCCACCGTGCAATCCGCCAAGATGCCGATATGGTTATCGGCGACCAACGTGATCTTAAAGCCCTGGGACGTTAGGTACGACGTGATCTTCTGGATCATCGACGCAGGCTGGCCGAACATACTGCCGACTTGCTTTGGCGTGATGAAATTGCCGTAGTTAGGGTTCAGCGGATCGCTGACGCTATCTGCGAACGCCTGGAGTCCAGCCGGATTGGTTGGATTCAGGTTGATCGAAAGGTGGATGACCTGAGATGGGTTGGTTGGCCCCATCGGCATCGACCTCTGAACGACGGAGGGAACTTCAATTGGGAGCGGTACGTATCCCGTTTTTGAAGTTTGTCCCATTGCCAGCGGAGCGACGCCCAACGCCAAAGAAATTGACGTCGCGAAGAACATCCGACGACTTAAAGCCGAAGTGAATTCAAACTTTTTCATGGATTGCCACATATAAGTCACTAACCGTGCTGCCAATTAAGCGGCAGCGCACACCTACCCCAATACGATTCTAATACAATGACGGGCTGAATGGCGCGATTAATCTGAACTCTTACCCGAATATCAGCTTCATTTCCTAAGTTTTGTGACGCGGAAGGGCCTCTTGAGATGGTCCAAGCTTGCACCTCATTCGAATACGGTCGCGATTGCCGAAGGTATCATCCGCCTATGCTGAACTTCGATCAGCAGGAAGCGCTGTCCAAGGCTCGCGGGAGACTGGACGCTATTGGAGGTCATCTTTGACCTGCATAACCTGCAAACTCAAATAGCCGAGCTTGAGGCTCGTTCGTCTGAACCTGATTTTTGGGACAATCCCGACTTCGCCAACAAGACCCTTCAAAAGCTATCCAAACTACGGAATATAAGCCAGCCTTTCCATCAATTGGACAAGGCCGAGCGGGATATTGCCGAACTGTACGCCATGCTCCGGCTGGAAACCGATCCGGCAACTGAAGCGGAAGCCGATCAAATGGCTATGGCGTTCATGGCGGATTTGGAGGCGTTCGAGCTCAAAACCCTGCTTACCGGCGAGCATGACGGTAGAAACGCGCTGTTGGAAGTCAATGCCGGCGCGGGCGGATCGGAAGCCTGCGACTGGGCGCTGATGCTTCATCGGATGTACCTTCGCTGGGCAGAGTCTCACAACTTCAAAGCGGAAACGCTGAGTGAAACTCCCGGGGACGTAACCGGATATCGGTCCGTTCAGATGCTGTTCTCCGGTGAAAACGCTTTTGGTTATCTCAAAGCTGAAGCGGGCGTCCACCGCCTGGTTCGAATATCGCCGTTTGATGCGGCTGCGCGTCGTCACACCTCGTTCGCAAAGGTCGAAGTTCTCCCCGAAATCGAGGAGAATGAAGTAACGATCAATCCCGACGATCTGAAGGTTGAAACTTTGAGGGCCGGCGGCGCGGGCGGTCAGCACGTCAACAAGACGGAGAGCGCGGTTCGAATCACCCACCTCCCAACCGGGATCGTTGTTTCCTGCCAAAACGAACGGAGCCAGCATAAGAATCGCGCAAGCGCAATGGCGGTCCTTCTCGCAAGGTTGAGCGCGCTGGAGAAGGCTCAATCGCAAGATCGGATCAACATCCTGAAGGGCGACGGCGGTCCCGCAGCCTGGGGCAGACAAATCCGCAGCTACGTGATGCAGCCGTACACGATGGTGAAGGATCACCGAACCGGGCACGAAACTGGAAACGTCTTAGGGGTGCTGGACGGCGATCTCGACGGGTTCATTGAGGCTTATCTGAAACAAAAGCCCTCCGATGACGCGTTTATTGAGTAGTGCCAGCAAGCCGGACCGTGATTCAGTACGCCCGGCTAAGGTAGGTTCCAATCCATATGCTCGTCGCAATCGTATTCGCTGCGCTTGGGTTCCAGGCGCTCGGGCCTGTTCTTCCTCCCTCGTGCAGCCCATCTTTCCAGGCGACGGCGCTTTCGATTGAGGAAGCTCTCCAGAACCACGATTTCGCAAAGGCCTCCGACCGACTGCGTTTACTGCCAAAGCCATCGATCACATTCTCCTGGGACGACCAAAAGGTCCCCGCTGCTTACCGAAGCCAGTTTCGCGCTTCCGGAGATGCAGCCATGTCGATGTGGAAAACACGCGTTCCCGGCTTGACGTTCTCCCAAAAGCCGAAAGGCGACATCCGGATCAGCTTCGAACCAGTTTTGGCGCTCAGAGCGGGGACCAATATGCCCGCCGCACACGTCGGTTTTTGGAGCGAAGATCCAACCGCTCCTCGACTGGATTACGTCATCGGGCTCAAACGAGGCTCACCACTGAAGGGGTCCGAGGAGACCGACATCTTCAACGATGTCGCCTATTGCGTGGGTTCGTACCTCGGAATTTCAGACGGCGTCTACGACACGTATACGATGGGAACCACAGACCTTTCCAGACCCGTTCGCACTGCGATTTCCGGAACAGAGTCTGGCACCGTACACCGCAACCTACAGGTCGTTAGGACGCTTCAGGAAGCGGTAAAGGCTAAAACTCCGTTGATCGCGGCCAAATCAGATCTGTTCATCGATCCTCTTGTGGTCGATGGAGACCCGGCAATCCAAGGCGATCGCGTGGAATTTCACGTTCAACTTTCGAATCGCGGTAACGGCCCATTAGCGTTCAGCATGTTCCCAGATTGCGGATGCACCGTGGTCACCGATCCCGGAGTTGTAAGCCCTGGGGCCAACCGGGTCGTCAGCTTTGCTGTCGACACCACGAACTTCACCACCAATACGACAAAACATGTTGCGGTCTATACAAATGACCCGACAACTCCCGTTCGAATGGTGACCCTCAACGTCAAAATCAAGCCCAGATTTCGACTACTATCTCCCTTGGGGGATACGTTCGTTGTCCCGAACGGGGGCCTCAAATACGCGATCTATCTGATCCCTGCTAACGGGACTAGCCTGGAACCCATTTCGGCGAAGCTGACTGGTCCTATTTCGGCCAAGGTCAGTTTTGCTCCATGGCAGGGAGTGCTCCCGGATCCGGAGTTAAACGAGGGTCCCTTGCCTCGAAAAGGGTATAAATTCACGCTCGACATTAGTGGAAATTTGATTTCGGGAAGAAATCAAGCCACTCTCCAGATATTCACTTCCAATCCCGAATTTCCAGATATCGCCTACCCAATCAACGCTCAGAAAGGGATCATCGCCCTTCCAGAAGAGGTCTATATGGGGCTCGTCGGAAAGGTCCCCAAAAGCTTTAGGTTTCAAGTGTCTCGCCCTGGAACGCCGTTCAAGATTCTGGGCGTCACCTCGAATTCACCGAACATCAAGGCATCCCTTGTCGCCGGTACCGGGCCGAACACCTACTCGATTTCACTTCAATACGACGGCAACGCTCGCGCCGGCGAACTGATGGCGGCGGTAAAAGTTCGAACCAACGACCCGAAGCAACCGATCATCGACGTACCGGTTCGGGCGATGATTCAATGAAGTCGTGGGCTATCGGGTTGGGCCTGTCCGGCGTGCTTTGCGCGGCGTTCTCGAGTTTCAGCCCAACCCGCCCAACCACAGTAATCGTAACCGGCGACATACTCGGTTATCTGTCCCCCTGCGGATGCACCTATCCGATGATCGGGGGGATCAAAAGGCAAGCGACACTCATTCGGCGATTGAGTCGGACGTCGAATGTTGTTTTACTCGCCAACGGAGCATTGACGGGGGGAACTTCAAAGCAGGAGCAGATGAAGGTTGAAACCTTGGCTGCCACCTTTGGATCCCTCAATGCAGCCGCGATCAACCTTGCCCCTGAGGATGCGAAACTCGGGCAAGGCACACTCCAGGCAATTCAGAACCTTTCGAATCAGAAACTGATCTGTGGCAGCATTGAGGAGATCGAAGGGCTTCCCCTTCGACCATCTGCCCCCGCCGAGAGGATGTTAATCGGTGGCGTGTCGTCGCACCCAAGCAATCTGGCTCGTCCGCTCGGGACGCGAGCGATCTCAGGGGATGCGCCAATCAGTTCGCTGATCCGAGATGCAAAAGAAGAAGAGTTGGTACCGGTGCTGCTTCTCGATGGAACCCAAAACGATGCAGAATCGACTGCACGTAAATTCCCCGACCTGAAACTCATTGTCTATCGCTCGTCGAGTGAGTCCCCTTTGCGCCCTCTCAGAGTCGGCCAAACACTGCTCGTGACACCGGGACAATTTGGCAAGAAAGTAGTCAGCCTGTCTTTCGACGGAAAGGCCTTCTCCGATTACCAAGTGGTCGCCCTTGGCCCAGATCTGGTCGACGATCGCGATGTTTCAAAACTCTACAAGAGTTACCTACATAGGGTTGACCAGGCAGGTTTCCTTGACCGCATCGTCCGAAAGCCCTCCGGTGCATTTGCGGGGACCACCGCTTGTGGTCAATGCCATATCAGTTCTCTTAGGGCATGGAAGAACTCAACACACGCGTTGGCACTCGCCAACCTTGAGGCTCAAGGGCATGGACGAGATCCTGACTGTGTGACCTGTCATGTCGTCGGATTGAACCTGCAAGGCGGCTATCGTTCTCGACTAAAGACTCCCGACATGGCTAACGTGGGGTGCGAATCATGCCATGGATCAGGCGCCAGACACTCTCAAAAGCCACTCTCTATTAAAATGTCCAAAGTCGGTACGGTTATGTGCGCGAAATGCCACAACCCTGACCAGAGTCCTGGCTTCAATCCCATAACATTTTGGGGCCGAATTAAGCACCGATAGTGGAAAACCTGTGGACAGCTTGAAAAGTTAAGAGAAATTCTCAAAACGAGATAAGCGACGAAATTCGCAGCAAATCGAAGGTTTTCGAAGTGCTTCTTACCTACAGCAGTCGACTCATTTGCCCTTGACGGCTGTGAGTGGCATCAAGACAATGATTCATAGGTGGCGGGAAGTTCTCAGACGACGAATTCGCTCGGCACAACAGCATTAAGGGAGATGGCCTTGCTTAATAAGACAGAGACCGTCACACAGGTACCAAAGCTATCGCAAGTGCTGTTCGAGCGGAGAGAGAATTCGTTCAACTCCCTCGCGGCGTTGCCCTCTAATGTCGAGGCGATCGAAGCTGCGCTTATGTTCTCGGCAGGGCTCAATCCTTTTGTCGCCTTGGTTGGACCAAGCGGCTGGGGAAAGACGCACTTGCTCAATGCTGTGGCGCATCGCCTTTCCCACGACCTGTACGTTCTCCCAGAGCCAGTTTCTGCAATCGACTACCTTTCCAATCCATCCCGAGTCGAATCGACGGGACCGCTACTTCTCGATGACGTTCAAGAAGCGATCAACAAGACCAGAACCAAGATGGCCCTTCGGCTAAACCTGGAGCGACGCGTCAAATGTGGAAAGCCCACCTTGCTCGCATTTACTTCGCCGAAGCCGAACCGTGCCCTCAGATCGTTTCTTCCGATCGCGCGAGATTGGACGATCGCAAGTATGGGCGCGGCTGAGCCCGTTGAACGACTCCTTCTCCTTCATCAAATGAGTGGTGCGGAAGGACTAGCGCTCTCACCAAGGCTGAGCAAGGTTATCGCCGATCATATGCTTGGAAATGGCCGGACCCTGGCAGGAGCGCTCAAGCGGTTGCGGCTGTCGGGATCGAACTGGCTCGATTCGAGCGCAACGCTTCGTGCTTTCGGCTTGCTGGATCCGTTCTTTGCGGACAACGGAACGTGGGACCTCAAGCACAAGGTATTGCGGGTCGCCGAGCATTCCAAATCGCAATTCATCAAGGTCAACGTTTCGGATCTCGCGCTGTACACAATGCTTCACGAGGCGGGACTCTCTGAGATTGACGTGGCCCGGGCGATTGGAATCGAACCTTCCGAGGCTTACCTGCGGGCATCCCGATTCAAGGCGCAACTGAGCGACTCCGAACTGATTCGAGGATACGTTCGACAGTTTATCGAGATCGTCGTCGACGAATTGGCACGCGACTAGATCTCATCGAACTGGAAGAAGCGGAAAACTCCGCATCGGATCGTTACCCGTAGCCCTCCTCACGACGTACTATTTGTTATGGCATCGGGAGAGACTCCACAATCTTTGGAGCTGCTAGAGAAAATCGCTGAGCACGCTCCAAAGGATAATCCACGTCTGCAGAACTACATTGCAGCGCTTCGCACTTCCCTTCATAGCGAGTCGAAGGAGCGTGAAGATACCCAGCAGATGCTTGCCGAATATGAAGAGGCGTACAACAAGCTCACCGCTCCTGCGAACAAACTTGGCGTATTCCTTCAATGGCTCGAAGAGGAAGCGGAAGGACGCGAGGCGCCGGAAGGCGAGATAGCGATCGAAAAACTCGCTCTCATCTCGGTAGGCGACCAAGAGTTTGTCACCAAAGTCGACCCGAAGCTTCAAGAAGAGACCCTGTCCGTCGGAACGCGAATCAAGGTTAACGAAGCGTATGCGGTTGTCGGCACGTTGCCGCCATCGCAAAGCGGCAGCGTCATAAAGGTCTCTGACGCTCTGGATGACGGGCGTTTGCGCGTCGGCTCGGACACCCCCGGGTCGGATGGCAGACTCATCCTTAGAGGCGCGTCGTTAGGCGACACCAAAATTAACTCGGGAGATGAAGTCAGACTCGATTCGACCGGAAAAATCGCCCTGGAGCATTATGAGAAACAGGAAAGTCGCGACTACTTCCTCGAGAATGTTCCTGAGATCCCGTGGGAGAAGGTCGGTGGTCAGCAGGACGCCATTCGGCTTATCCGCGACACGATTGAACAGCCACTGCTCTATCCGGAGATCTTCGAGCGATTTGAGAAGAAGCCGATCAAAGGAATTCTCCTCTACGGCCCTCCAGGATGCGGAAAGACGCTCCTCGGAAAGGCCACGGCTTACAACTTGACCCGCGAATACGCGAAGCGGACCGGCAAGGAAGTCAAGGAGTACTTCATGGCGATCAGTGGACCGAAGATTCTCAACATGTGGCTCGGCGAAACCGAGCGAATCGTGCGAGAGATCTTCCGGACCGCCCGCGAGAAAGCCAAGGAAGGACGGTTGGTGTTCATCTTTATGGACGAGGCGGAGTCGGTGCTTCGAACCCGTTCGAGCGGCAGGTACTTGAATATCTCGAACACTGTCGTCCCTCAATTCTGCGCTGAATTGGACGGACTCCAATCGCTTGAGAACGTCGTATTGATGCTCACATCCAACCGTCCAGACTACATCGACCCAGCGGTCCTGCGGCCGGAGCGGATCGACCGTAAGGTCAAAGTCTCCCGACCAGACAGGGATGCCTCGATGCAGATCCTTGGCATCTATTTGCATGCCGGAATACCTCTCGATCCGGAGACTCTGAAAAAGAACATGGGCGAGATTGACTGCGCACGCAAAGAACTCATCGAGGCGCTCACCGACCAGCTTTGGCGCAAGAGCCGAGAGACGGAGTTCCTTAAGGTCTTCCTTCGCTCAGGATCTTCGGAGACGCTCCACTTCAGGGATCTCGTGTCTGGCGCTCTCCTCAAAAGCATCGTCGACCGCGCTAAAGACGCAGCTATCAAGCGCGCGATCGCTCAACCGGAGCACATTGCCGGCGTGTCCTTGGCCGACTTGACAGAGGCGATGTACCAAGAATACAAAGAAAATGAGATCTTTCCGAAGGGGGACACCCAGGAAGATTGGCTCCAGCTTCTCGACTACCCTGCCGAGAACGTCGCATCGGTTAAGCCAATCGGTCGGCACCATGGCGAGGAATTCACGCGTAAGACGATTGTGTAAGGTCACCTAGGAGGATCGAGCGAAGTTCCGATTCTCAAGTCCTCCTGGGTACCCTCGAAACGATCGAAACGTCTCGGAGAGAAATCAGATGTTCACCGTCACGAAAATCATCGTTGCTGGGCTCCTGGCGGCCGTCAACATGCACGGCGGTACGGGTGATCCGCTGAAGGTTAAGCCAATTCAGACGATGTCTGGAGGGGACACGAAGTTCAACATGCCTCTCGTCCGGTTAATCCAAGCGCAGAGCGTTTGGCAGGAACTCTGGACGATGCACAAGGGCGCCGCTTTGGTCGAAGCCGATTCAGACAAGGCTCCCGCTCCTATCATAAAGGCGCCCGAAGTCGACTTCGAAAAGAACCAGGTGCTTGTCGTCTTTGGAGGCAAAATGCCGAACGTTCAGGCATACGAATACGTGAAGACCTATGCGAAGGACAGCGTTGCCGTGATTCAGCTATCCCAGAGCATGGTGCCTCCATCAGCCGACAGGCCGGTTTTTCATCCGTATGTGATGCTCGTAATACCAAAAGAGGGAGTTCCGATCGACGTCGAGTTGGACTCGATCGCCAAAGACGGATCGCATTTTTGGATGAGAATTGCCGGCTTTTCTGCGCCAAAAGAGAAAAAAACAGGAACCTAAAGAATCCTGAGAACCGGTTCCCTGACATCGACCTCGTTTGGTGACACTCGAACAGCGCGCCGAAGCGCTTCGCGTGCTTGAAGGAATGCCGTCTCGTTCGACGAATAGACGGTGAAGATCGGCCGGCCGGGTTCGATCCTTGATCCAACCTCGCAATGGAGCCGAATTCCGACGGACGTGTCGATCTGGTCCGACTTCGTCTTCCGGCCTCCTCCCAGGTCAACTACGACCTGGCCGACCACAGAGGCGTCGATATCGTCGATCCATCCCGCTGCCCCCGAATGGTCTAGAGTCTGCACAAACGGAGCAGTCTTCATTGATTCCGGGTTTGAAAAGACGTTCACTGTCGCTCCCTGTGCGGCAAACCACTCGGTTGCCTTCTGCTTGGCCGCTCCAGTTGATATCGCCGCACGCGCAGCAGCTTCGGCCGCAGACCTATTGGGCTGGAGACCGCTTGCCTCTAGGGTCAGAGCGGCCAATGAAATGCAAAGCCTCGCAAATCTACTCTGTTCGCCACTGAGCACCCCAATCGCTTCTTGAACCTCGAGGACGTTTCCGACACAGCTTCCAAGCGGCTGATCCATGTCCGTTATCGCGATGCGAATATTGAGCCCGCACAGCTTAGCCGTGCTGCTTAGGGCTTCCGCGAGGTTCGTCGCATCCTCGATGGTCCGCATGAATCCACCTCTGCCGCACTTAACGTCCAGAACGACCGTTTCCGCTCCGCCGGCAAGCTTCTTACTCAGAATGCTGGAGACGATTAGAGGGACCGAGCTGACCGTCGCCGTCACGTCGCGCAAGGCATAAAGGACTTTATCCGCAGGCGCTAAATCCGGGGTCTGTCCGGTAAGGGCCAAACCGATGGAGCGCGCTTGGGTCTTGAGTTCTTCGGGTGAGAGATCAAGCCGAAATCCGGGGATCGACCCAAGTTTGTCGACGGTTCCTCCGGTGATCCCAAGCCCTCGACCGCTCATCTTCACAACCGTGAGGCCGCAGCTTGCCAACAGAGGTAGAAGGACGATCGTCGTCTTGTCTCCAACTCCGCCGGTGCTGTGTTTGTCGACCCAAGGCTTCGGCAGGCCGGAGAGATCCAGGCGCTCGCCGCTGTCCGCCATTGCCAAGGTGAGCCACGCCGTTTGTTCTTGGTCGAGGGGGTTTAGATACGCCGCCATTAGCCATGCGGCAAGCTGGTAGTCGGGAATCGATCCGCTTGCCGCGCCTTTGGCGAAATCGTATAGGTCCGCCTTAGTATGCCGACGCCCATCGCGTCGATCGGCAAGGATCGATTGCATATCCATAGTTGGAGATAGTTTGCCCGTTTGCGGCCTGATCGTGCCAACTAACTCGGGTCGGCAAACGCATCGTCGACTGGGTTGTATCCGATCAGTTCTCGAGCATCGGACGTGTCGTACCGATTGTGCCGATTGTTCGACATCCCTTGAAAAATCGCGAACTGCAGCCTCTCGTCGTCGATCGATTTTACGATCAACTGAAACAGGTCGCGCGGAGTGACGATTACCGTCGAAGGAATGCGATGCACATGGCCAGATAGCGAATCCAGAGACTGAAACGCGCCGATCCGAAGCGCAATTCCAGATAGACCCTGGCGGCAAGCGTAGTACCTGCACAAAGCCTCGCCGAAGCATTTGCTGACTCCGTATAGATTTCCGGGATCGACAGGATCGTCCGATCGCATCTGGACGTCTGAATGGGATCCGTTCATGGCATTGATAGACGATGCAAAGACGACCCTCCGGCAGCCCTGCGCTTTGGCGGCAGCAAAGACGTTGTACGTGCCAACGATGTTGTTGGGAAGCAGTTCCTCCCACGGCGCGTGAGTTCGATGATCGGCGGCCAAGTGAAGCACAGTGTCGACCCCCTTGCAGAGACGATTCAGACCGTCGAGGTCGCCGAGATCGCACTGCTCAACTTGCCCAAACGCCTTGATATGCTCGATCTTCTCTTCGTCGCCGCGAACCATCAATCGCAAGTCATAACGGTCGAACGCATGTTCGGCGAAATAGGAGCCGATCCTGCCCGCTCCGCCCGTCACCAAGACGCTACGTTTTCCCTTGACGGGAGGAAACGGCTCTGTTCGAAAGACGAATGCTTTACCCACTGACGGCGAGTTTACGGTCCAGCAACTGCCCGATGCGATGGCTAGAACGCGTAAGGTCGCCGATAGACGAATTGTTCGGTGATAATCGCGGCAATCAACTCGCCGGGAGTCACATCGAACGCCGGGTTATAGACCGGGGTGTCGATTGGCGCCACCTGAACCCCTTCGATCTGAGTCAACTCTGTGGCACTGCGCTCTTCGATTGGAATTAAGTCACCGGAGAAGAGGGTGACGTCGAACGTCGAAGTCGGAGCTGCGATGTAGAACGGAATTCCGTGATGGTATGCCAGCACAGCGAGCGCGTACGTTCCAATTTTGTTCGCGGCATCTCCATTCGCGGCGATCCGATCGGCCCCCGCAATCACGCAGTCGACTTTCCCATCTTTCATCAGGGATGCGGCAACGCTATCCGCGATACTGTGGAACGGAATCCCTTCCTTCAGAAGTTCATATGCGGTGAGTCTCAAGCCTTGCTGCCGCGGCCGGGTTTCGCAAGAAAAGACGTGAACGTCTTTCCCTTGTGAATGCGCAGTACGAATGATTCCGAGTGCAGTCCCGTGCCCGGCTGTTGCCAAAGATCCGGTGTTACAAATTGTGAGGATATTGAATCCCTTACCGATGAGGTCGGCGCCACGGACTCCAATCGCGTGGTTCATCGCCAAGTCCTCAGCCTCGATCGCTTGAGCTTCAGCGAGAACGGCTTCGAATTCCCAGGTCTGTAGCCCCCTAATCCGGTCGACCGCCCAGAACAGGTTGACGGCGGTCGGACGAGACGCCGCCAAATCTGCCGCAGCACGCTCGACGGGCACTTTATGCAACGCGGCCAACGCCATTCCGTACGCGGCTGCAACACCAATGGCCGGGGCGCCCCGCACCGCCATTGTTTTGATTGCGTCGACCACATCTTCATAGGTCGCTAGTTCAAGCCATAGTTCTTGGTTGGGGAGCACTCGCTGATCGAGCATCCGCAAAACCTTTCCCTCCCAAATCATGGGGCGAATTGTCATTTTGCCCTCCCGTTGCTTCGTGCGGCGTATTGGTACTTTTGTGCGTTATCGTAGGTTGACGACATTTAGGGTTTGCTTAATATTAACAGCTTCCGTTAGCCCTTTTTGCGGAAAACCTTTGTTGGACAGCAAAGACTGAATTGCCGTTTGCCGACTTGGTAGCGCGCTTCGCCGAATACGGCGACGTTCTTTGCGCCATTTGTCTGCACTAACAGGCTCGGAGATGCCTTTCCAGCGGTACCGCCGGACATCTCAAGCGAAGCCAACGGTTTGTAGGTCGACTTTCGAAAATCGAGCGTATCCGATTCGGCCACCCAAACAGTTACCTTGGCGAGCGCAGGTCCGTCGGTGGCAAGCCCAATCTTAAGGGTTCGCGGCGATCCCTGTTGTTCGATCACCGACCAATTCTGTTTTGGCATCGGGAAGTCGCCGGCGATCGACCGTGCAAAGGCGCCAATCGACTCGATCGCCTCGATTTTGTTTCCGAGGCCGTGACCCGCGTTTGGAACGGTAACTTCCCACTTTGGCTGTTTCAGGTCATCCCAATACTGATTCAGTGCATCGACCGTCCAGTACGGATCGTTCGCGCCCTTGACAATCAAGGTCGGCATCTTGATGTTGTTCCGATACGAATACGGGTCGATGATAAGAGCAAGTCGTTTTCCTTCAGGTGTCGCTAGCTTCTGCTGCAAGCCACGGCGGGTGTAGTCCTGAATCTCGTCGGAATAGAAACCCCACGAATCCATCTGGTGCTTCATCTGCTTTTCGACGTTGAGGTTGTCGATCACCATCGGTGCGATCCCTTTCACACGCGGATCTTTGGATGCGCCTACAAACCAAGTGGTCCACCCACGCTTGCTTGCGCCCGTTACGACAAACCGATGGATCGGATTATCCGTGTTTTTGGTGACAGCCTCGATGACATCCATAGCCCGAATAGCGCTTTTTGCCATCGGAAAGAGCAACGGCCAACCGGAATCCTTGGTCGCCAGATACTTCTCGAAGGTGTGGGCGATCAAGTCGTCCTCCTTCATTCCATAAAGCGGCTGATTCGGAATGTCGAAGAGCATTGCCGTCGGCATGCCTGTGGAAGCTGTTACTAGAGCGAGGTCGACGTAATCTCCGGCAAAAGGCCCATCGCCGGTGATATACAGAATCGCCGTGCCTTTCGTTTGCACCTTCTGAGGCTGCCGAAAAATGATGGAGTGCTTCCAAGGGTGCCCTTGCCAGGTTTGACTCACCATTTCGATGGTGCCCTTCGCAGGGTCCTTCATCTCATATTGGAATGAGGCGTCCTTTTTCGCTAAGTAGTCGTAAAACTCATTCGGGATACTTGGCCTCAACAGGGCCGCTGCCATCACAAGGGTTACTATCATCGGGCCTATTTTAGGTTTTCGGGAAACTTCGGATCCAACTTACTACCTACGCGAACGTCCGGTCCGTCCGTTCCCGTCTTGCCTCTATACTGTCTGAACCTTGACAGAGATGCTTAAAGGTGAGACAATAGATCGCACCCGCACTGTTTGCGGGGATCCGGGGGCAATTAGGATATGTACAAGACGAGCAAGACGATGCGAAAGATGTGCGTGCTCGCAGGAATTATCGCATTAGGCGTTACCGCCAATGCCATTCCGTTCGATACGCACATTACGATTGATCGGGCACTGAATAGTCCGACCCTGACGATTCGGTACTCCGGCGCCCACGCCGCTCTGGTTGAGTTGAGGGTTAACGGGGATAGCCTTGGAACCCGATCGATGTCCGCAGCGAAAGATGCGGGCGAGACCAATTTCAACATTAGCCTTACCGACCTGAAAGATGGCGACAACGAAGTAGAAGTTCGTCTATTCGACCGAACCGGAAAGCTCGTCGGCAGCGACAAGACCAGCATCTCAACGGATCAGGCAAACCGAGGACCCGTTTTCCTTGCGTCACCGAAAGTTGGAGCGACCGTTCGCGATTCAGTCGAGATCAAGATGTCGTTCAACCGAGACATCAAGAATTCGATCGTAAGTTTCTTCGTCGACAGTAACTTCAAATCGATGTCGAACTACCCACCCTATAGCTATGTCTGGGACACAAGACGTGAGTCCAACGGCTGGCACGAGGTTGAGGCATGGGACGTCGATGAGTCGAGCCAGACTTACAAGACTAAGAAAACTCGTGTGTTCGTCGACAATCCCAGTGGTAACACCGGACGAAACGGCGTCAACAACGATTTGAATCCGACACGACCGGCGTACAACACGACGGCAGAGGGTGGAGAAAGCGCGGTTAGGGCCAATGCCGGAACAAGCAAGGCAACGTCAGGCTTCAAGCTTGGCGGAATGGAGCCAAAGGTTTCAGCATATACAACTTCGAATCCGCTTCATGTCAACGCTGTTGGCGGACCAAGCCCACTTAAGCCGGCGCCCACAGGAAAGACGATCGCCACCGGTCCTCGAACTTTGAAGCCGACAAGCACTCGCTTGGCATCCGCTTCGGCAGGCAAGTCGACTGGGGTCATCAAGATCGACCTTCACCAGACGGTCGCAATGGCTCAGCGCGGCGTACCAGCCAGCGTTGTTAATTCGGTTAACACGGCTGCGCACTTGATGACGATCACCCGTGGTCAGCGAGTTCCCAATATCGGAACCTTCGCGATTGAGTTGAATTCGCAGTTCGTCAAGTTCGACGTACAGCCTCGCGTTGATGACGGCGTCCCAATGACTCCGCTCCGCTATCTCTTGGAGAAGGGCGGCGGCAAGGTCAACTGGGAGAACATGACGAAGACCGTGCACGCAAGCGCCGACGGTAAGTCGATCACGATTCAAATCGGCGATCGAAACGCCAAGGTCGACCAGATCACGATGTCGATGGAAGTAACGCCTTACCTCGACCGTGGCCGCACGATCGTTCCGCTCAGCTTCATCCACGATGCGCTCGGCGTCAATGTCGAATACGACAAAGAGACCGGACACGTCCTAATTACTTCGACCAAGTAATCAAGATCGCCTGATAAAGGCAGAGCGGCCAGTTGAGATCCCCCCACTCAACTGGCCGTTTTTTTGTCCAATGAGGTCGACTACCCGACCAAAGCTAACCCGTTAGACTTTTGACAAGGTTCAATGCCTCTTGGATTCGCTCAGTCGTCGGAGTTTCTAAAGGCAGCCGAACATCAGGAGACGGTAGGACACCCATCTCAAACAGCATCGCCTTGTTTGCTGATGGCTGTGGACAGGAGCGGATCGCCTTTAGCACCGGCTCGACTAATGCGAATTTCGTTTCAGCCGACTGCCGATCCATTTGCCATTCGGCAACGATCTGACTCAGCCAGCCGGGAAGAACGTTTGCGGCGCCGCTAATCGTTCCCGTCCATCCTGCAGCTAGAGCTGAGATTAGAAGCGTTTCGTTTCCAACGAACAAACATTTGCTCGTCCCGGAAAGAGCCTGCGCATAAGACTCAATATTTTCGACGTTGCCGCTGCTGTCCTTAAGCCCAATCATCTTGTCGTGGACCGAAAGCCGGGCCATGGTTTCGGCAGAGAGGGTAATCCCAGTCATCTTCGGGAAGTTGTAGATGAGAATCGGGATCGGCGAGGCATCCAGGACTGCCTCAAACCACTTGGCGACACCGTCTTCGCTCACCTCTCGGAAATAGCCCGGCGGCATGAGCAGAACTGCCTTCGCGGAGGCGTTGTTGGCCTGTTTGCAGAGCCAGATCGCCTCGTCGAGACTTGGTGTTGCAACGCCGAGCACAATATCCAATCCGTCCGCAAGAGGTACCGCACCCCTCACAAGGTCCCGCTTCTCGACTGCGCTCAGCGACGGGCCTTCGCCATTCGTGCCGGCCAGAACGACTCCCGTACAGCCACCCGCTTTGTACCATGCCATCAGGCGAGCGACGGCCGGTAGATCGACCTCGCCTTTCGCGCTAAGTGGGGTTACTGCGGCTGGGTAGACGCCTGGTTTCATATCGCCGGCATCACCTGGTTTGAAAGCGTGCCGAACCCAACTCGGTAACCTCGCCCTTGGCAATAACCAGTCATGGTTACGGTGTCTCCATCTTCGATAAACCGGCGTTCCTCACCAGTCTCCGACATCGTGATGGCTTTGGAGCCCCGCCATGCCAATTCCAACATCGATCCGAAAGACCCCTCTTCGATACCGCTGATCGTCCCGCTCGCGTACAAGTCGCCGGGCTCGGTTGGGGTGCCATTCGAAGTCTGATGAACTAACTGCTGCGCGAAGCTCCAATAGAGTTCCCTGGCGCCGGTCCGGCTGATTACTTGAGGGGCAGTCATCCTTTCGGTTTGGAGGGCAACCTCAAGGACAATGTCGAAATGCGCTGGCTTGGCGCCTCGAAGGTAAGGCAAAGGCTCAGGATCCTGCGCCGGTCCGGGAATCCGGAATGGTTCGAGTGCATCCATTGTAACGAGCCACGGGCTGATCGACGTTGCGAAGCTCTTGGCGAGAAATGGTCCAAGCGGCTGGTACTCCCACCGCTGGACATCGCGGGCTGACCAGTCATTCACTAGCACTACCCCTGCCATGAACTCTTCGGCCCTGCCTATCGGGATTGCCTCGCCGAACTCGTTGCCTTCAATTAGGAAGAAGCCTAGCTCCAGTTCGAAATCAAGCTCTAGAGTCGGCCCAAAGGTCGGCATCTCCGCATCGGGGCTCTTCGTCTGACCCTTGGGGCGAATGATCGGGACATCCGAAGGCACTATGCTTGACGCCCGTCCGTTGTAACCGACCGGAAGGTGCCGATAGTTCGGCAGCAGCGGCGGCATATCTGGACGGAACATTTTTCCGACGTTGCTCGCATGATTAATACCGGAATAGAAGTCCACAAAGGACGGAACTTCCATCGGCAGGAGCATATGCAGTTCCTCGGCAGGAAGCATGACCTCCTTTTTCAGTTTGGAGTTGTCCCGTAGTTTGGGATTTCCTTCTCGAAGCAGATCGTATAGACCACGCCGAAGCTCGACGAAATTGATCTTTCCAATCTCGGCGTACCCATCCGACTCATCTAGGCCGTACTCTACGAGAACGCCTCCTTCGATCAACCCAAGGATATCGACGGCGAAATCACCGATCCGAGTTACGAGAGTCTGGCTCTCATCACCAAGGTCGGCTACGCCGAACGGAAGGTTCTGGATCGGGAAATGGCTATCTGGATCGACCTTAACCCAACTCTTGGATCCCGCCGATACGACGAATCCCATTATTTGCCTCCGGCCATCAAGCCCAATGCGTCGAGGTCCCCAAGCGCTTCCTCCACTGAGCACGAGCCGATCGTCCAGAAGAGGTCGCGAGAATCCTCAATGTCCTCGATAGTCAAGGTGGAATCGCACCATTTCATCTGGCTTTCCTCGAACCTCCAGTTTTCTAGGGTGGTCGTGAGCAATAGATCTTCGATCTCACTTCTTGACATATCTTCCGAAAGGGCGAATCCGCAAGCGGCAAGGACGTTTAGGAACCCGTGCATCCGCGCCCCGGTCTCTCGATCGACTCGAGGCAAAGGGTGGTGAAGTCCGGCTGTCAATTTGAAGCCCAAATCTAGCGAGACGGCGCCATGAAGGAAGGCGGCCAATTCGGAAGCGGGTGGAAAAGCATCGGCTGTCGCTCCTCCCGTTCTTGCCTTTGCACAAAGCCACTCGCTTTCGGCAAGCGCAGCAAGCGAATCGTGAATCCCTTCGCCCCAAGGAAGCTCGACGAAAACGTCGACCTCTTCAAACGACTTGAGGTCCTTGACGCACGCCCCGATATGGCGGTGACCGGGGATTTTGATCTCGAAAGACTCGATTGCCGCAAGGCCATCGGTCGCATCGACGAAATCGCTCATCGAGTTGGCGTCTTGTTCGAGTACCCGATGCCAATCCTCAAGGCTGCCTGTCGATTCGCCAACGACTGTTACTGGCAATTCAGGCGCCCCGGTGTAGGAATTCAATGCGGTACTCAGTTCTCCTAGCCGGGCTGCGGGGCATACGAATCGGCCCAAAACCCAAGCGTCCGACCCTTGCAGGTACCGGAAGTAATTCGCAAGTGAGTGAGACATCTCCAGTTGGGCCGGAGGGAAAAGACCTGCGTAGTCAATGACTCCGTCCAAGAGACTCGTCAGCGTGGCAACCATGTCTCACAGTCTACCGAGAGGGCACGGGGACTGCCGAGTTAAAGGGACATTGCGGCAGAACTCGGGGCCGCTGGATACGTATAAACGAAAGAGCACTTTTCCTACCCGGGTATTATTGAAGGTCAGGCTGAGTGCGTACGCTGTGGTGCATACCCGAAGGACCCCATGTCTAAATTGAAAGTATTAATTGCGGATGACGAACCGATCATCCTGTTGGACCTTAAGCAGATGCTCGAGAACCTCGGATACGAGGTTGTGGCAGAGGCTAGCGACGGACAGCAAGCTGTCGACCTCGCGCGCGAAACCCACCCCGATGTCTGCATTCTCGACGTCAAGATGCCGGTGATGGACGGAATTGAAGCCGTAGGGATTATCACTGAAGAGAACATCGCACCTACGATTCTTCTGACCGCCTATTCCGATAAGGAACTCGTCGATCGTGCAAAGAACGCAGGCGTGTTCGCCTATCTCGTCAAGCCGTTCAAGCCGAGCGATCTTCCCCCTTCGATCGAAGTCGCGAGAAGCCGATTCGAGCAGAACGTTCAACTCACCAAGGAAGTTGGCACCCTGCAAGAGCGACTCGAAGCACGCAAGCTGGTCGACCGAGCCAAAGGCATCCTGATGGACGAGCATAAGCTATCCGAGCAGGAGGCTTATCGGCGCATTCAGGTGCAATCGATGAACCTGCGCAAAACCATGCGCGAAGTCGCGGAAGCGATCATTCTCGCTAAGTCGATCTAAGCCCTGACGTCGTGCTATAACGACACCATGGCAGAGATCCTTTGGGCGCCGTGGCGCATGACCTACATTGAGAAGCCCACGACAGGCAAGCCGGGAGGAGACATCTTCCTCGACTTGCCTGCCCAAAACCAAGACGAGAAGAACTTCATCGTCTATCGAGGAAAGACGGCATTCGTAATCCTCAACGCCTTTCCTTACACGAGCGGCCACCTGCTCGTAGCGCCTTACCGGCAAATCGCCGCAATCGACTTACTCGACGACAGCGAACTGCTCGAGATCAACCAACTCGTTGCCCAAGCCATTCGGTGGCTCAAGTCCTGCTACCGGCCGGATGGGTTCAATGTAGGCGTCAATATGGGCTCCGCCGCCGGGGCTGGAATCCCCGTTCACGTTCATTGGCACATCGTTCCCCGATGGAGCGGTGATACCAATTTCATGACCACGGTTGGCAACCTTCGCGTCATGCCACAAACCCTCGAAGAGTCGTACGCCAGGATCCGAGAGGTGATCGAGCGTGACGCTTGAGGAACTCAAACAGCAAGCGTTAAGCTGTCAAGCGTGCCCACTTGCCGAACGGCGAACGAACGTCGTTTTCGGCGAGGGCGATCCACATTCGCCACTCGTCCTTATCGGCGAAGGTCCCGGTGAGACGGAAGACAAGATGGGGCGACCGTTTGTCGGACGAGCGGGACAACTGCTCGACAAAGCCATCGTCGATGCCGGTCTTCAGCGGTCCCAGGTCTATATCACGAACACCGTCAAATGTCGCGCCGCCGATTGGAGCACGGGAAAGCCGGTGAACCGAGCTCCCGTCGAAGAAGAGGTCACCGCCTGCCGCCGTTGGCTCGAACCGCAGGTGGCAATTCTCAAGCCGAAAGTGATCTTGTGCGTCGGAGCTCCAAGCGCCAAGAATCTGATCAAGAAGAACTTCCAGATCACGAAAGAACGTGGAATCTACTTTCCATGCGAGTTCGCTCGAACCGCAATAGCCACGCTCCACCCGTCTTACATCCTCCGCCAAATGAACATTTCCGGCGACGGCGGCTATTCGTTCCTCGTCGCCGATATTCAGCGAGCGTGGAGCGCAGCTCAGAAGCTCGTTGAGAAGGGATAGGAGTTCGACTACAATAGATCTCCATGAACGCTTCGCGGATGCCGCTCGCACTCACCATTGCACTGCTTTCTTCAGTCGGATTCGCGCAGGTTCATCCGCACAACTTTGACCTTCTCGACGTTAAATGGCACGTCGACCTCAAGACGTATGAAGACACTGGGGTACTGAACGGCGACATCGTCAACACGATGAAGATCCTCGCGGATCCGGCAAGCGTCTCGTTCGATTGCGCAAAGCTCCACGTTCAAAAAGTCGACGTCGATGGGGAAAAGGCAGAGTTCTCGACTGACGACAAGTATGTGAAGGTCAATCTGCCGCCCGGCACCAAGGTCGACCAGACCGTCAAGATCCACGTCTATTACGACGGGCGACCACAAGCTGGGCTGTATCTCGTTCCTGGCGAGCGTGCGTTTCCAGCCCATACCAACGTGATCTACTCGCAAGGCGAGATGGAGGATAACCGGTACTGGCTACCAACCTGGGACTATCCCGACGACAAGGCAACGAGCGAAGGCATCATCGAAGTTGGAAAAGGCGAGATCGCGATCAGCAACGGCAAACTCATCGATGTCCAAGAGAAGCCGGATCGAAAGATCTTCCACTGGAAGATGGACGAAGCGCACGCAACTTATTTGATATCGGTGGTGGCGGGAAACTATGATGCCGGTCACGGCATGTGGGGCAAGATGCCGGTGGACTACTATGTCCCACACGGACTGCTTGATTGGGGAGACGCAACTTTCGGGCGAACCGAGAAGATCATCGACTTTTACAGCAAACTGACCGGGCTGAACTACCCATACGCCAAGTTCTGCCAAAGCGCCGTTCCGGACTACATGTTCGGCGGAATGGAGAATATAACTGCGGTCACTCAGACAATCGGTGCACTTCATCCAAAGTCAACTGAGCCGCTGACCGACTCAACCGGCCTGGTCGCCCACGAGTTGGCCCATCAGTGGTTTGGGGACACGATTACCTGCAATGGATGGAGCGATGCTTGGCTGAACGAGGGGTTCGCCACGTTTCTTCCCCACTTCTGGGAACGGTTCCGTGGCCATACCGAGGGGTTCGACCTCGGCAGATATGGCGACTTCCAGGGCGGTCTTGCCGCTCATCAAGAGAAACGCCCCGTCGTCTGGTCTGGATACAAGAACGCGTTGGACATGTTCAACAACTTCATCTATCCGGGCGGTTCTTCGCGCATGTTCATGCTGATGGATCAGCTTGGTGAGGAGAAGTTCTGGAAGGCGATTGCTGCCTATTTGAACGAGCGAAAGTTCACCTCACTCGACACTCCCATGTTCTTCGATAGCATGTCGCGGGCAACCGGCCTTGACTTGAAGCCGTTCATGAACCAGTGGTTCTATACCGCTGGGGCTCCGAACCTCACGGTTTCCGAACGAGACGGCAATCTAATCATCGCCCAGACCGAGCCGTATTTCGACCTAAAACTCGATGTCTGGACCCTCGATGGTGGAAGCTGGTTCAAGAAGAAGGTCGATGTTTCCGGCCGACAAACAAGCTTTGCGCTCGGAAATCAGGCTGGCAAACCCGTTCTCGTCGATCCGAGATGCTACGTGATGGCCAACATCACCGAAGATATTCCGTTTTCTGTCGATGAGAGAATCCAGCTATACGACAACGCACCGAACGCAGGGGAAAAAGCCCGAATCATGGACACGATGATGAGCGGCCTAACTCCCGAGCAGTGGCTCGCCTTTGCCAAGACGATCAAGTCCCCCCTCTTGCTATCTAGGGCAATTGGACATCTGAGTACGGGCGCAGACGACTTTTTGCTTGAATTAACGGCAAACGCAGACCGAAGTGTCGCAAATACAGCGGTTGCTGTCTTGGGCGGCCGCCCGAAATCCGCCGCCATCGTAAGCAAACTCACCTCAATCGCGGACAGCGACCCTAACGAAGTTATCCGTGAAAACGCGATGCGGAGCCTGATCAACATCACGAACGACGAGAAACTGGTCGAGAAAGCATGGGTTACTTCGGGATTCAGGGACGAGTACCGCCAAATCGCCTTAGGCTGGTGGAACAGTCACAATCCTGACCTCGCTCGGCAAAAGTGTCTCGAAACGCTTGATCACCCGAGTTCGGAGCCGGTCAGGGTCACTGCGATCGGGATGCTGGGCAGCCTTAAGGATCGTCCAGGAGAATCGCGCGTCTACGACGCATTGGTCGCGGTCCTGAAAGAGACGTCGTTCGGAGCGAGATCCCGCGCGATCTCCTCGCTTGCCCAATACGGCAATCCAGCCGCAATGTCGCTTCTCGATCCGTTCAGAACTCACAGCCTCGTGTTCTTCCGTGAAGCGGCCGAGCAAGCCATCGCAAGTCTCGGTTCGCACCGATAGTGAGAGGAGCGATATGCTCCTCTCTTCGACAGATCACTTTGCCCAAGCTTCGTAGAACATCTGCCGGGCAACTATAGCCCGCTGGACGCACCCTTCGCCGACTGCGTTGATGTGCCCCATCTTCCTGCCCTGCTTCGCCTCCGTCTTGCCATACCAGTGGAAATAGACGTCGGGGACACTAAGCGCAAGACCGATAGCGCCGACATAGGCGCCTGCTCCAGCGATTCCAAGGAGATTGGCCATGCACACGGGGTTGCCCTTCGGCTTCTCCAGCGGCCAGCCCATTACCAACCGAATATGTTGTTCGAATTGGCTAACGCCTCCCCAGTCGAGCGAATAGTGCCCCGTGTTGTGGGGCCTCGGTGCAATCTCGTTGACCTTCAGCGTCCCGTCTGGAAGTTCGAAAAGTTCAACTCCGTATAAGCCGACGCCGCCAACCGCTTCGACAGCTGCCAGCGCAATCTCCGATCCATCTGCGCCGGATGGATAAACCAAATCGCAGACATGGTTGACCTGCACCGTCTCCATCGTGGGGAAACATCCAGATCCGCTCGCGCCGATGTAGACCATGACCGCCAACTCCCTTGCGAACGGCACAAACTCTTCCGCAAGCCAGCCTCCCCCATCCCATAGCGATCGCGCCTTCTCTAGTTCTTCATAGGTTCGAGCGCACATTGCGCCCTTGCCGTCATATCCTCCAAACCGAGTCTTGATCATCATCGGAAAGCCGATCTTTTCGATCGCGTTCGCTGGGTCCGACTCGAGAGCAACCGCCCGGGGTGATGGCACTCCGGCCTTGATCAAAGCCTTTCGCTGGCGCAACTTATCCTGAATGGTGTCGAGTGAACCGATGATCGGGATCACTTTCGACTCTGGAACCTTTGCGATTTCGCATGCCTCTTCAATGTCGTCGGCCAGGATGAATTCGTTTTCCAGGGTGACGCGATCGCAGCGACGCAAAATCTCGGCGATTTTCTTGGGGTCGCCAAGAGGGCCCACAATCGATGCCGCGATCTGAGACGCGGGAGTATCTGCGCCGGGATCGAGCGAAAGGCACCTTAGTCCCATCCGTTGGGCTGCCTGAATCGACATCCGCGCCAACTGCCCACCGCCAAGAAAACCGATGTCGAAACGCTGAATCACTGGAAGAGGGTACCGCCGGTAAACGCTAGTTCATGCAAGTTACGCGCCTGAGCGGTCCAAGCAGGGTAAAACGATGGGATGTTGCTCGAAGGCAAAAAGGGTCTCGTTCTCAACGTTCTAAATAAGAACTCCATCGCGTGGGCGATCGCGGATGCTGCGAATCTACAGGGAGCAACCGTCGGTATCGGAGCTCAAAATGAGCGCTTGCTTGAGGGCATGCTGAAGCTTATCGAGGGACGCGAACGATTCGATCCGTTTACGATCGATTTCAGCGAACAAGAGCAATTCGATCTTCTCGCCCAGCAAGTTGCCGAAAAGTACGGCAAGATCGACTTTATCGTCCATAGCGTCGGATTCGCTCCGAAGGACGCGATGACAGGAAGGTTCATTGAGACGAAGCTGGAAGACTTCCAGACCGCGATGAACATCAGTGCCTACTCACTATGCAGACTGTGCCAAGCCCTTGAGCCACTATTGAACGAAGACGCGAGCATCATCACCCTGACTTACTTGGGCAGTACACGAGCCCTGAAAAACTATAACGTGATGGGCATCTGCAAGGCTGCGCTGGAGTCGACGGTTCGATACCTCGCACTCGATCTCGGTGATCGTGGAATTCGAGTAAATACACTGTCTCCGGGACCTGTCAACACGGTCGCAGGAAGGGGAGTGTCCGGCCTTACAGAAATGATCAAGATGGTTCAGGACCGTGCGCCCCTAAAGCGCCCATACGGTAAAGAAGAGGTCGCCACCTCCGCGGTGTATCTCTTGAGCGACTTGAGCAAGGGCGTTACCGGCCAAATCATTTTCATCGATTGTGGTTACACCATCGTCGGGATGTAGATGCGGCTCCTTACGGTTCCGAACTGGTCCTTCGGGCGGAACTCGTTGCTTCTTCGTGAATTCCAGCAGGTGCTGGAACAGAACGACGTTCGCGTTCACTATTGCCAAGGCGATGTCGACCACAACCGGACCGTATGCGCTTTCAGCGGCGAGCCGGTTGCACTGGAGGCATCGCTTCTCGCTTTATGCGCCTTGGCGTTCGACTCGATCGACCTGAATAGGCACGTCGGAGTTCATCCTCGGATCGGCGCGCTCGACGTTTGTCCGATCGTTCCCCTCAGCGATTCCGAATCCGATTTCTTCCATGCGAATGCATTGGCGGAACGCGTGGCCGCAAGCATTGCCGGTAGATACGGAGTTCCCGTGTTTCTATACGAACGCTCCGAGCGTGGACGTCACGAAGCAGATCTGCCGTCACTGCGAAAGGGAGGTTTCGGGGGCCTTCATGGCCGGCTTCTGCGGCCAGACTTCGGACCGAGTGCGGCACACCCGCAACTCGGCGTGACCGTTCTCGGAGTTCGGGACTTCCTCGTCGCAGCCAACGTCGATCTGGATACCGAGGACCTCGAATTCGCAAGGCGAATTGCCAAGCAGATTCGTGAAATGCGCCGCGAAGGGGACACGCGCTTTCTCGGAGTAAGGGCACTCGGGTTCCCGCTTGCATCCCGGAAGTTGGTTCAGGTCAGCATGAATGTGACTCTGCCCGACATCACTCCGATCGATCCGATCCTAGAGTGGATACTGGATCACGCCGCCGATGCTCGCATTCGAGTTGCGAACACGGAGCTGGTAGGCGTGATCCGAGATATCGACGTCCCGACGGCCAGCAGGCTCCCAATACGAGAGCAGCAGATCGTCGAGACGGGTTAGCCTTCGACTACTTGGCGAGACCGGGATGGTCTGCCAAATACTTATCGGCGTTCTCTTTCGTTACGATTTCCGTCGGGAGGACGATCTTCTTGTCCTTCGGCTTGTTCCCTTTCAGGATATCGGCAGCCACTTCGATCCCTTTGGGACCTGGGTCCGGATACCGGAACGTCGCATCGAGTTTGCCGTCCTTGATCATCTGAACGACTTCTTGCTGGCATCCGTCTACGCCGACGAAGATCGGCTTATTCTTCGGTTTGGTGGCAGCATGCTCGTATGCTTGATAGGCGCCGATCGCCATTTCGTCGTTATGAGCGTACACGGCATCGAACGGTTTGCCCCCCTGCAGGAACGTCTCCATATAGCTCTGGGCAGCTTGTCGCTGATACTTGCAGTCGTCGCCGGCAATGACGGTGATGCCAGGGTTCTTCTTGAATACGTCCATCGCGCCGTTTCGACGATCGTTGGTCGCATCCGCGCCGCCTTTGCCCTGGATCATGAGCACGATCCCTTTGCCGTTCAGGCGCTTCACGATGTACTCAGCAGCCTGCTTGCCTATGTCGACGTTGTCGCCGCCGATATGGACGGTGTACTTGTCGCCAGGAATTCCACGGTCGAGCAGGACGACACCAACTCCCTTGTCATAGGCCTTTTCGATCGCCGTGCCGACTGAGACCTCGGCTGGGCTAACGAGGAGGACCTTCGGAGACTCCAACATCAGCGTATCGATCTGACTGATCTGCTTGTTAGGATCGTCTTCGGCTGCCTGCTCCTCGAATTTGAATGCCTTGTTATTCGCTTCTGCCGCGGCTTTGGTTTCCGCGTCGAATTGCTGGCGCCAAGGATCGGCACTATTCGCCTGCGAGAACACGACGAGTGGCAAACTGCCGGATGCAGTTCCACCTGTCTTGTCGGCGGTCGTAGAAGATGGCGTCGCTCCTGCGTCTCCACCCTTATCTCCACTTCCGCAACCAACGATCGTCAATGCCGCGAAAGCGGCGCATGTCCAGAGTCCTAACCTCATCGTCCTAAACCCTCCGTCCGAAATTCTGTAGATATACGGCCAGCAGAATAATTACCCCTTTCCAGCCTTGCCCGACGTAGTAGCTGACCCCGTCGAGAATGATCAAAACGTTCAAACACACGATGAAAAGTGCGCCGACGAATGTTCCAATCACATTACCGTACCCGCCGACCAAGGCGGTGCCGCCGACTACCGCTGCAGTTATGGCGTCCAATTCATAGCCCAGACCCGCGCTTGGCTGTCCGTTTGTATTCCTTGCCGTAAAGAGGATCGCGGCCAAAGCGATGCAGAAGCCGTTGACGGCAAAAGCGCCCGTCCTGACCCGATCTACAGGCACACCGGCGTACCGCGCAGCTTCCGAGTTTCCGCCAATCGCATAAACCCTCCGGCCAAATACGGTCTTCGCCAACACCACCGATCCGATCGCAGTTGTCGCAAGGAGTGTCCAACCGGCGACTGGAATCCCAAGCCACGGCGATTCGAAGAACGCAATCTGACCTTTCAACCCAGAGATGTTCGCGTTATTCGTATACACGAATGCGATTCCTCGCAGGCTGACCATTCCAGCCAAGGTAACAACGAACGGCTGCAGCTTCGTGAAACCGATAATGGCGCCGAGGATGGCGCCGATCACGGTTCCGATAAAGAGCACATAGCAGATAGTCCAAGGCGTCGAGGCGCCGTGGACGAGCCATGTTGCACAGACGCAGTTCAACAGGCCCAATGCTGAACCGGCGCTTAGGTCGATTCCACCGACAAGGATCACGAACGTCGCTCCAATCGCCAAACAGCCAGGCACTGCCAACTGATCGAGGACGTTTCGCAGGTTCCCAACCGAGAAGAATACTGAATGGAACAGCGCGTCCTTTGCGTCGGTATGCGGTGTATCGAACAGTGCCACAAGCAACAGCAATACAAGACCTACGAGGCCCTGATACTTCTGCAATGTCGGAAGGATTCTGCGGATCCCTGTGAGTTGGGGCAATTTACTAGCTATGGCTGACCGCCCGAACCCTTATAGGGTCATTCCGCGATTTCCACTGCCGGCATCGCCTCGCCTCAGGCAACGAAATCGCCACCTCGACAACCCCATCGGGGTTGCGTCCTAATTCTCCCAGTCGACGCCCCATACTCCATAGGATATCTTCCCCGATAAGGTGGTATGTTCCTGCAAATCGAATCGGAATTACGATCAATGAAGATTGCCTCAATCGCCCTCGTCGCATTCCTCGCTGCAGCCGCCTCGGCTCAAGAAGTCTCGGTCAAGTCATTGCTCCCGCAGATGACGGACCTGACCTTCATTACTCACAAAGCCAATCCGGCCTTCGCTGCGGCTCAGGCTAGTAGCTACGATCGCCGTTCCAATCCGGGACCCAACAGCGACCCGTTCGCAAACGGCGACGCCGGTCAGTTCGTCCGGATCGAGAATACGCCGAACGGCAAGGAATACGTCATGGCCGACCTAAAGGGCCCTGGAGCTGTCGTTCGCGTTTGGTCGGCAAATCCGAGCGGCGCTCTTCGGTTCTATTTCGATGGCGAGAAAGAACCCCGAATCAAGGTCAGGATGAGCGATCTCCTCAATGGAAAGTTGGCGCCGCTCGTTCCCCCATTCGGCTACAACGCAGCCTCGGGCTGCAACCTCTATTTCCCTTTCCCCTATGCGAAGAGTTTGAAAGTCACGGCGGACGGGTCCGAGAAGGGCAATCCGGGATCGCTTTATTACCACGTTGGTTTCCGAACCTACGCGCCGGGGACCACAGTCAAAACGTTCACGTGGGATGATCTCGCCGCCAACAAAGCTTTGATGAGCAAGGTCGCCGCCGGTCTCGACAACCCGAAGGACGATTCAGGACTCAAGAAGATTGCGGCCGGAAATATAAACACAGGTGAGACGCTTACCGGTCAATACAAAGGACAGATCAGTTCGGCAATACGAACTCTTCAGGTCAAGATTCCGGTGGTGACGCCGGCTGAAGCCAAGACGATGACTTGGGAAGATCCTCGACAGCCTCACAATATCCTGAGAAACCTCATTTTGCACGTGAGCTTCGATGGCGAGGACTGCATCGACACCCCTCTCGGCGACTTCTTCGGCGCATCGCCAGGATTGAATCCTTACAGCAACGTTCCTATGACGGTGACTGCCGACGGGACCCTAACCTGCCGATTTGTGATGCCATTCGAGAAGCAGGTCGAATTCAAGATCGAGAACCTGGGGCCACAAATTCCGGTAACGGTTTCCGCGTCGATCAAACCTTATCCATGGGACTCGAATTCCTATCATTTCCATGCGCAATGGCTAGGGGAGCATGGCAGTACCCGTCCATTCCACGACATGATGTTCTTGGACGTCCAGGGCGAGGGGTACTTCGTCGGAACCAATTTGAACGTATCTAGCCCAGCCGTCGATTGGTGGGGCGAAGGGGACGAAAAGGCAACCGTGGACGGTGAAAGCTTCCCCAGCACTTGGGGTACGGGCTCAGAAGACTACTACGGATACGCTTGGGGAAGCACCCAGCTATTCGACAAACCTTACCACGCCCAACCTCGATGCGACGGTCCCGGAAGTCGAGGTCAGACCAGCCTGAACCGGTGGCAGATCTTCGATCCGATCTCGTACACCAAATCGCTCAAATTCACCTTGGAGATGTGGCACTGGGCCGATTGTATCGTCACCTTTGTTCACACGACCTACTGGTATGCCAAGCCGGGTGGCACCCCGCCAGCGCCGATCGACAAGGCACTTTTGCCTCCGCTCAAAATCGAACCGATCAAGCCGGTCGAAGGCGCAATCGAGGGCGAGAACCTTGTGATCGCATCCAAATCGGGGGGCACAACAGAGATTCAGGAGGGGTTCTGGCAGACCTCCGGGGGCAAACAACTCTGGTGGAGAGACGCCAAACCAGGCGACAAGTTGGTCTTGGTCGTGCCGGTGGCGGAAGCGGGAACTTACGAAGTCGTCGGTAACTTCTGCCACGCTCGGGACTACGGAATCCACAAGATGAAGCTCAACGGCCAGGAGATCGCGCCGATCGACTTCTACATCCGCGGAATCGACTGGACCAAATCCACGCTGGGAACGTTTATTCTGCCCAAAGGCACCGTCCGACTTGAGATCGAATGCACGGGATCGAATCCTGCCGCAGAACCGAGCCACATGTTCGGACTGGACTATCTGTTGCTCAATAAGAAGTCCTAATCGCTCGCTAAGACGATGTGTTTGACGATTGCACCGTCCGGCTTGGTCTGCTCCGGCAAGACCAAGCCGACTTCCATGTTGTTAGGCATCCGACCCATCGTTTCCCAGCCACCGGCATCTGAAACCGCGGGCTCCGAGAGCAGAACCCGCAGGTATCGAGGCGTCGTTATCGCCGTCGCCATCCCGTTTGAAGTCACCTTTGAAACGAGGATCACGGTGACGCGTTTTTTATCCGCCTCGACTTTTCGGATACACCCTTGGTAAAGGACGCATCCCTTTGGCGGAGACTTGGGCTTAGGATTAACGACGGGAGCTGCGATCACTTGCGCTGCCTTCAATGAGGCAAAAGCGTTGCGTATTCGAGTCATCGTCGGGCCGTTACCCGGTTCGTATATCTCGAAATGAAGATGCGGGGCCGTCGCATCGCCGCTCTCGCCGAGGTAACCGATGAATTGCCCAGCGTTGACGTACTGACCTGGCGAGAGATTTGGCGCGAACATCAGATCGGTGGAGGCGGCATGGTCGTGCTTGCCGGGGTTGTCGTCGTTCAGATGGGTACCGAGAACCGCCCAGCCATCGTCGCCATAGATCCAAAACGAAAAGCGTTTGAACCCGAGTTTGCCCGAAATAGGTGCGACGACCGGACTCATCTTCGGGCCGCGAATGTCGATGCCCGTATGACGGAACTTGCCCCGCTCCTCGTTGTAACCGTTGTCCATACGGACTTGAGCGAGGACGGGAAAGATCAGGGGAATCAGAGCAGGCTCCGAAGGGAGGGCTTCCTGCCCATAGGGGGCAACTGGAGGTTCGGGTCCCCATTCAGGATGAATCGAGTTTTTCTCCGGCATCTGAAGCAGCATCACCATCAGGCTAACGGTTAGGCCCATTTCCCACAGTATAGGACGAGATTCACGGCTTCCCGCCCTAAGCTATTGACTCGGAAACATCATTTCGTCGTTCAGATTTACTGGAGCGAAATGGAATGCTGAACCTTGACACGCACGACGAACGAATTCTGGCCCCGAAGACTGTCTCTTTCGCGCAATCACGCCAGCAGTCCTCGCTAAAACTCGTAGTGGAGTCGGGCCGAGAGTACGGAGACCGGCCCTCGGTCCTGGTTGTATCCGGGGTTCGCAATGAGTTGGTAGTCCAGCGTAGCCGCCAACTGCTTCGTAATCTGACGTTGCCAGTAAGCCTCAAGAATCATCTCCCGCCCGTAGTTCAACCGACCGTCTCCAAGCAGAAACCCGTTACCTCCCGCCGCAAGGTAGTCGCGATGGGGGGCAGACAAACCATCGGAAACGAATGCGATACCGGCCTTATCATGAGGCGATTTCCACCGGTTTCCGGAAATCTGGGCGCCAAAGCTAATCTGTTCGTCGCATTCGGTGTACGCGAAACTCTCTGTTGCGCCGTCGTCCCACCCAAGGCGAGCAAATACGCCTGTGTCGCCGCTGTCGCCAAGGGGTTGCTCCACATTGAGCAGGAATCCGTACTTGACTGCCCCATCCTTCTCGGTCGCGGCAATGTCGGGAGGATTCCCAGACTGTTGCCCGATCTCGATCGCTTGTTGGTAGTTACCCATGTGAGCAATATTCCGGTAGGCGGTTATCCGTGCAACGGCAGGATCCTTCCCCTTGAGAACGGACGGATGAAGTTCGACCTCGATCTGATCGCCTTGATCCTTATCCCAATGGGTCGCAAGAACGGGCCCGTTTGGGACAACCGGCATCTCAAAGATTCCGGCTCTCACTGCCCAAGTCGGATGGATCCATTCGAGCGCGACTCCATCCGAATACCCGCGAGTGTCCGCCGCGTAGTCGTATGCGGCATTGTTGATCAGTGCCCAATTCATGAACTGAGTGCGCGTGCTACTCGAATACGAGTTGGCATCGAAGATATCGGGGACTGCCATCTTTCCTGCCGAGAAGACCAGCCGATTGGCAGGGGCTTCACCACCAATCTGGTTCTCGCCGGCGGCGAGTCGAGTCGACCCACCCCCGGTTGAAGTCGTCCACCGCACGAAGTAGCGGGCGAGGTACGGCGTCTCCGGAAGTGCGCCGATCCCAAATCCGGGGACTCGGAGGACGTCCCCATTTGGATATCCACCAAGTCCGACAGCGCCGCCTACGCCTGCGCCTCGCGCCATCTCGGGGTCGACGTAGAATTCGAGACCTTTTGTCGCGCGCCAGCCCAAGAACAGGGTGTAAGTATCCGTCCAGTCGGCCGCGAGCTTTGAAGGGCTCAGGAGGCTGTTCTGACCGGAGTAAGGGCTATGAAAGGGCAAGAGAGTTTGAGGGATGACGGTGATCTGCCCCCCGATGAGATAGTCCTTCTCTGTTTCGGGTTTTGATTTCTCAGTTGCTGGGGCTTCGGACTGCGCAACGCAGATGGCAGCCGGAAGGATCAGGATGGAGGCGACAAGGGTTTTCATCTATTGGTAACTCCTTTTGGTTTTGGCGGACATCCCTATCCGCAACATGACGAAGGGCGTTCGGAGCGACTCGCTCCGAACGCCCTTCCAAAAGGAGCTCCCGATAATCGATCAGGTCCGGTTGCGGTTCACACCAAACGCCATCACCGACGCGCATTGTGGGCGCGAGGGAGGTTCTGTTATTTGGGTTGGTTTGCTACTGTCGTAACTCATATGTTTGGCTGCGCCCGATATCGAGCACGTCGCACGCGCCGGCACGATTAGCCGGATCTTGCTACCGTGCGATAATCTACCGCCATTCGCACCGATTCAGCAACGTTCAGCTCTTTTTTAGTTAAGATTTTACGCTCGTTCTAATTCTTTCAAAGGAATTCGCCCTTTGGACCGAGAATTTGATTTGCCTCTGAACGCATCCGAGGGGCCCATGGCGAACAAACTTCCATCTTCACCAGACGCATTCGATTCGGCTGCGTGCCTATCAGAAGCGGACGAAGACAAGCTGATTCTTCATAGCATGGGTTATGCCCAAGAGCTTTTGCGCGGGATGCGGACATTCCAAAATTTCGCGATCTCCTTCTCGATCATCTGCATCCTTGCTGGCGGCATCAATTCGTTTGGGCAGGGACTTTCGAGCGTTGGGGGAGCCTCCATCGGTTTCGGATGGCCGCTGGCAACCGGAGTTTCGCTACTGTTTGCCTTGGCGATGGGACATATCGGATCGGCGTATCCGACCGCAGGCGGTCTCTATCACTGGGGCTCTATCCTCGGCGGGCGGGCGGTTGGATGGGTCACCGCTTGGTGCAACCTCATCGGATTGGTTGCCGTCCTTGCCGCCGTCAATGTCGGCGCATATCAGTTTGTCGTTGGCTCATTGGGTCCCGCAACTGGTCTGAACACCGACAGGCTTTTGCCGAGCGACCCAACCGCTTACAGCGTTACCGTTCAAACGGTCGTCGTTGTCCTCATCACTTTCTCTCAGGCACTCGTAAACCACCTCGGGATCAAACTGACCTCGAAGTTGACCGACTTCTCCGGGTACCTGATCTTCGCCGCGTCGGTTGGCCTCGCGATCGCCCTCTTCGCATACGCACCGCATCTGGATTTCAGCAGACTTTGGACGTTCAAAAACTACAGCGGCGACGCCGGCGGAAAGGTGTGGCCGACAACGGGAAACATGACCTATCTGTTCCTGCTCGGGCTTCTGCTTCCCGCCTTTACGATTACCGGATTCGATGCATCCGCCCATACCGCCGAGGAGACGATCGGCGCGGCAAAAGCCATCCCCAAAGGGATGATCCACTCCGTGCTTTGGTCCGGAGTTTTTGGCTGGATCATGCTTGCGGCGATCGTACTTGCCGCTCCAAGCATCGATAAAGCAGCCGGGCAAGGTTCGGGCAGCTTCGTTTGGATCATGGGGCAGGTCGTTCCGCCAACGTTGCGGACGCTGCTCTTCGTCCTGATCGGCCTTTCTCAATACCTCTGCGCTCTCGCAACCGTAACCTCCGCTAGCAGGATGGTCTTCGCGTTTGCCCGTGACGGTGGCTTGCCATGGTCGGGATCGTTGAGAAAGATAAGCTCCCAATTCCGAACTCCCGTGGCTGCAATCTGGACGGTAGCGATCCTGTCTGTCCTGCTAACGATTTACACTCCCATTTATACGACCCTCGCCGCCGTTTGTGCGATCTTCATTTATTTCTCGTATCTGTTGCCGGTCGCAGCGGGATTGTTCGTCTACCGTCGGTCTTGGACAAAGATGGGGCCGTTCGATCTGAAAGGCTGGTATCCGGTCATTGCGGTCATCTGCATCGCCGGCTGCGCCGTACTGGTTTACGTCGGTATTCAGCCGCCGAACGATCAGGCTCTGAAGGTCATCTTGGGATCGGGAATTGCCGCTGCAGCGATATGGTTCGGTCTTGAGCGAAAGAGGTTCGTGGGACCTCCGATCGGCGACCTGATTCTCGAACGGCAAGCTGGCATTTTGACCGCCGAGCAGACCATCGAAGACGGCCATTCTTGACCCGGTCAAGGAACCGTAAAGAAACGAAATTCCGAGCTAAGGAAACCGTCAAATGTCGAAAACACCTGGACGGCTGCACAGTAATTTAACTCGGACCTGAATTGGCTACCGACTACCTCGTGCGCAAAAGTGCGAAAGGGCCTTGCCGCAAAGAAGCCGGAAATCCTCTCGGCCCAAATACATTTGGCAGGAGGACAGTTCATGAATGAAAGCGCCGCGATGAAGCCGGTCCGCTATTCTGCCTTGGATTTCCTCTCAACTGCCCTTTAAGGAAGGAATCTACTGTGCACAAGTCATCTGGAATGCGTTTGTCATTCGTGCTTCTATCCACATGTGGCGTTCCGCTAGCGGCAAACGCCGTGACGTGGGATTTTTCATTCATTGCCAGTTCCGTTCAAGTCGCTAAGGCGCCCGCCGATACGGCAACGCCAGCAAAACCGAACATGACGGCAACCGCTGCGGCTCAACCAGCCCAAGCGCAAACTCCTCCTCAGGCAACGGCGCCCGCGCAGGCAACCAACGGACGCGCTTTCCCATCTCCGCTCGACTCACCGCCCTTCCCAGATTCCGACTGGCTTGGGTTCCCTCTTATCGGCGCTCCTTGGAGCGGCGCTCCCGACTATCCGCTTGAGAAAGCGCTCTACGGAGACAAGCTCGCCAAACAGGACATCCACATCTACGGCTGGGTCAACCCATCGTTTAACGCAAGCACATCCAAGCAGTCGAACGTGCCTTTGGCTTACGACCTCGTACCGAATAAGCCGGAACTCGACCAGGTGTGTCTTGTCGTCGAGAAGCAGCCGAATACCGTTCAGACGGCGCACGACGATTGGGGATTCCGATTCGTTGCCCTCGATGGAACCAACTATCGCTATACGATCATGAAGGGAATCTTCAGCGACCAATTGCTGAAATACAACCACGAGTACGGCGTCGACCCGGTTGAGATGTATGGGATGTGGTACACGCCCAAGGTCGCTGAGGGAATGGTCCTTCGCGTCGGCCGATATATCTCGCCGCCTGACATCGAGGCTCAACTCACCCCCGACAACTATATGTACAGCCATTCGCTGATGTTCTCAGTGGATCCGTACACCTACGTCGGAATCAACCCGACAATCCGATTAAGTCCACAGTGGGAGGTCATGGCCCAGGTTCATTCAGGCAACGACACCGCGCCATGGTCAAATTCCGCACAGCTCAATTTTGGACTCATGGCACGCTACGCGTCGCCAAACGGAAAAGACGGATTCTGGGGCGGCGTGAACTCGATCGGCTCAGGGCAAGTAGTCGATCAGCACGACAATCTGCAGCAGGTCGTTGGCACTTGGGGTCACAAATTCGATAACAAGTACCACATGATGACCGAGGCCTACTATATGTGGGAGTACAACGGGAACATGGGCGGCACCGCGATCGATGGGCCTCCATTTGCCGGCACCGGTGGAGGCGCTGGTAAGTTCCTACCCGGAAAATCCGATGCTACTGGTGTCGTCAACTACTTCCAGATAGAGACGTCGAAGAAGTCGTATGTTTCGATCCGAAACGACTTCCTCAACGATCCACGCGGATATCGGACGGGATATGCCACCGCGTATTCGAGCCATACGCTTGGCTACTCGGTCCTTTTGACTCCGCTAATCACCTTCCGCCCGGAAATCCGTTACGAGCATGCCTACGGGGCGACTCCGTACGACATCGGCACTCGCCGAGATCAGTGGACTCTAGCCGCCGACATGATCTTCCGATTCTAAGCTCTGAGACTCAGAGATGCCCAACCCTATTCCATGAAGAGGGTTGGGCTGCTTGAATACTATGAACGACGCCTCCACTAGGATCCTCATTGTCGACGATAACCCTGCGATTCGGGAAGTTCTACGCCTGAGCTTGACGGAGGCAAACTACAGCACGATTGAAGCTGTCAATGGACGCGATTGCTTGAGGTTGGTTGACGAAGAAGGGCCGGATTTGATCCTGTTGGATCTCGGTTTGCCCGATATCGAAGGCGCCGAAATCGTCCGAAGATTGAGAAATACGAGTTCGATTCCGATCATTATCGTTTCCGCCCGGGCTCTCGAGAAGTTCAAAGTCGAAGCGCTCGATTTGGGCGCAGACGACTACTTAACGAAGCCATTCGGAATCCAAGAGATGCTCGCAAGGGTCCGTGCTGCCCTCCGCCACTCGATCCAAGAGCCGGTTGGGCAGTCGACGTTTGAATCGCAGACCTTGAAAATCGACTTCGCGTTGAGAAGGGTCTGGGCGATGGGCGCCGAAGTGCATTTGAGCCCTCGCGAATACAAATTGCTTTCCGTGCTCGTCAAGCACGCCGGCAAATTGATGACCCATCGCCAACTACTCGAACAGGTCTGGGGGTCCGGTCACGCAGAAGACCATCACTATCTCCGGGTGTATATGCGCCAATTGCGCCAGAAGCTCGAAGCTGACCCAAGTATCCCCCGGCTCATTCTCAATGAGCCCGGAGTCGGCTATCGGTTGGCAGGTTAGCGCCGCTTATTTACAGCCGCAACCGCCGCCACCACAACCGCATCCACCGCCGCCGCCTTCTCCCTGGAAGGAGGAGCCACAGCCGCAACTTGAGGTGGCGTTCGGATTCTCAATCTTGAACCCGCCGCCAAGCGTCTCGTCGACATAGTCGACGACCGAGCCCGACATATAGTTGAGACTCAGCGGATCGATAATCAACTTGATCCCATCTTGCTCAAAAACCTGATCGCCTTCTTCGGGAGCGCCATCGTCGAGAGCCATTCCGTACGACAAGCCGGAGCATCCCCCGCCGGCAACCCAAACGCGAAGGGCAGCATCCTTCGCTTCCTGCTCAATGAGCGTTCGAAGCTCTGTAACTGCTCGTTCACTTAGCGTGATCATGTCTTTCATTGTGACCCAAAGCGCCAATCAGCAGTATTTGCTGGGTGTTGCAGGCTCCTTCTGCAGGCAAAACTGAGCAATTCGGCGAACGCTGAATTGACGAAATCTTGACGCGTTTTTCCGCTTTTTACGGCCTCGGTCACTGTACTCTCCCCTCAATTCGATGTCCACCTCTAAACCTCAATTCAGTTCTCGATTTGGATGGGCAGTTCGTGCGATCTGCCTCTGTGCGCTCTGCGTCTGCTATCGACCATCGACGGCTCAGGCTCCTCCGGCCACTCCGGCAACCCCGGCAGCGACTCCTGCAACGCCACCGGCTCCTGCCGAGAAACCGTTCGATATCAACGGGTACGTCGACCTCTACTATCAGTTCGATACCGGAAAACCAGGAGCCGGAATGCCAGTTAACGGCCGATGGTACGACCAGAATCACGACAACTATCGGATCTCCGGGATTCAGCTCGACATCTCAAAAACCCCCACCGCGGCTCGTCGATATGGCTTCTTTGTCAGTCTGCTCTCTGGCCCCAACGCTAACACCCTTGCTAGCACGGAGCCTGGCGGCATCGACACCTACAAGGACTTTGCCCAGGCGTACGCGACCTATCTCGTTCCAGCGAAGGTGCCGATCACAGTGGACTTTGGCAAATGGTACGCGTTCGTGGGCTATGAGGGCCTTGATAGCCGGACCCAAGACAACTACTCTCGATCATTCACGTTTACAGCCCTGGAGCCGGATTACATGACAGGCCTGCGAGGCACCGCCATATTGAGCCCCAAATGGACGGTGAACGGCTACTTGTATCAGGGATACAACGAAGTCAAAAACTCGAACGCAACTACTATGACCGGCGCGGGGGCGACTTACAATGT
>Ga0364866_10109_pt1 | contig 58209 bp, 40 predicted proteins | sample ExccelAu500001D3_3_FD_206913 | JGI IMG/M metagenome (GOLD analysis project Ga0364866, IMG submission 206913) | Enriched cells from Trout Bog Lake Hypolimnion, Wisconsin, USA - BchlTB.Aug13.5000.01.D3 | ecosystem: Environmental > Aquatic > Freshwater > Lake > Hypolimnion/Profundal zone | place...
CCGGAATTTCCGGGCGCTGCCGGATTGCCAGCTCAAGATGATGTGCGATCTCAACACCGCGCGCCTGAAGCATCTAAAATCGCTATATCCCGAGGTGGCTAGCGAGACGGATTACAGCCACATGCTCAACGGGGTCAACGTGGACGCTGTGGTGATCGCCACCGGAGTGAACGCGCATTACCCCATGGCGCGAGCCAGTTTGCTGGCGGGGAAACATACGTTTATCGAGAAGCCCATGGCTAGCTCCGTGGCCCACTGCGACGAGTTGGTGGACATCGCCACCAAGAAAGGGCTTATCCTGATGACCGGCCACACTTTTTTGTATTCTCCGGTGGTGCGGAAGATCCGGGAGATCATTGACAAGGGTGAAATTGGTGAGATCCGCTACATTTCTGCCCGGCGGCTCAACCTGGGCCTGTTTCAGAAAGATATCAACGTGGCGTGGGACTTGGCGCCGCATGATCTTTCCATCATTCTCACGCTCATGGGCGAGATGCCCCAATCGGTCAACTGCCGCGGCAGCGCGCATGTCACCCCCGGCATCGAGGACGGGACCACCATGTGCCTGGGATTTTCTCAATCCCGTTCAGCGACCATCCAGAGCAGTTGGCTGGACCCGCGCAAAGTGCGCGAAATGACCATCGTTGGCAGTAAGCGCATGATCGTTTATGACGACTTGGCGCCGCTCGAGAAAATTCGCGTGTTCGACATGCGCGTGGAGCGGCCGCCGCACTATGACACTTTTGGCGAATTCCAATACGCCTACCACTACGGCGACATGTATGCGCCGTACATCAAGCAGGAGGAGCCGCTCAAGACGGAATGCCAGCATTTTCTGGATTGCATCCGCTCGGGCACCGCGCCGGTCAGTTGCGGGCTGCGCGGCACGGAATTGGTGAAAATTCTCGAAGCCTCTTCTGAGTCCCTGCGCCATGGCGGCGCGCCGGTAGATTTTGCCGGTCACTCACAGAACGGGAACGGGTCCTTGGCGGGTGCGGTTGCGCGTGGCGCGAGCCTGCCGACGCCCCGGCTGGCCCCGGTCACCGCAACGGCCGAAAAGAAACGTGTGTTGCGGCCGGCGCGCAAAACCCAGATCAAGATCGTGTTGAATGGCAATGGCCAGTGAGCTGACTCGTATGAGCCAGCCCCCCGACCCGCTGCAACGAATCGCGCCGGACGTAAAGCTGGGGCGAAATGTCCGCATCTTCGGTTTCACCAATCTCTATGGGTGTGAAATTGGGGATGATGTTAAAGTGGGGACCTTTGTGGAAATCCAGAAGGGAGCCAAAATTGGCTGTCGCTGCAAGATTTCCAGCCACACGTTCATTTGTGAAGGCGTCACTTTGGAAGACGACGTTTTTGTCGGCCACCATGTTATTTTCACCAATGACCGCCACCCGCGTGCCACTGCCAACGGGAAATTGCAGACGGAAGCGGATTGGGCGTGCATTCCCACGCTGGTCAAGCGCTCCGCATCCATCGGTTCTGGGGCGGTACTGCTGTGCGGCATCACCATTGGCGAGGACGCCATGATTGGGGCGGGCAGCGTGGTTATTCGCGATGTGCCCCCCGGCGCGACCGTGGCTGGCAACCCGGCGCGGATTATCAAGGCGAAGCGCGGAGGGTAAGCCGAGGATAGAAGGTAGCGCTTGGAGGATGGAGGAAAGTGGGAAAGAGGCGACTGGACTACGGACCCAGAACTACCAAAACGTAGAAAACACGCCCCACGGAGGGCCCAAGATATTGAGTTACTTTTGAGCGGAAGCCTTTCTCCGTTGGCTGCGTCCAAAAATGGGATCGAGCCGAGTCGGGAGACCGACGTTTCGGCGCGACGAGCGTTCGAGGGGATGCTTGGCGATCCAAGCATCGTTGCAATTCCAAAAATGGAGAGCGACGAGGGGACGAATCAAGCCGTGCCGGGCGGCTGGCGCTCCCTAGGAATGAGCAACCAAATTCTTGCAGACGGTCAACCCACTTGAGCATCCGGATTGGGATGTGGCCTTGATCCGCCGTCCGGATTTTTCGTTCTTTCATGGCGCGGCTTGGTCGCGGGTTTTGGTGGAGACCTACGGTTTCCGGCCGGTCTGGCAGGCGGAAGGAACCGCGCTGCTGCCCCTGATGGAGGTGGACAGCTGGTTGACAGGTCGGCGGGGGATCGCACTTCCATTCACGGACGACTGCGCTCCGCTGTGCGAGTCGGCAGCCGAATTCCAGGCGCTGTATGGTAACGCGTTGGAGTGGGGCCGGTCGCGGGGCTGGAAATCCCTGGAATTACGCGGCGGCCGGAAATTCCTGAGGGACGCTCCAGCCTCACTGACTTTTTACAGCCATCGGCTGGACTTGGCGATCGGAGAGACGCGGCTGTTTGAGAATATGGACAGCTCTGCACGGCGCGGGGTTCGCAAGGCGGAAAAAGACGGTGTCACCGTGGAGGTCTCCCACAGCGAACAAGCGGTGCTCGATTTTTATGGGTTGCAGTGTTTGACGCGCCAGCGGCACGGCCTGCCACCGCAGCCGTGGCGTTTTTTTCTGAACCTCTGGCGGCACATTGTGTCTCAGAATCAAGGCATGGTGGTGCTGGCGAGTGCAAGCGGGGCGAAAATCGCCGGGGCGGTCTATTTCTTTTTGGGCGGGCGGGCCATTTACAAGTATGGCGCATCGGATTATCGGATGCAAAATCTTCGACCCAACAATCTGGTAATGTGGGAGGGGATGAAATGGCTGGCTCGTCAGGGGGTGAAGAGTTTGGATTTGGGCAAATCGTCGTTTGGGAATGAGGGCCTGCGCAAGTTCAAGTTGAACTTGGGAGCGGGGGAAGCGCAGTTGGAGTATGTAAAGTGGGATCTGCGGCGCAACCAATTTCAGGTGGAAGTCGATGGGGTGGCCGGCTGGCACAATCGGGTATTTCGCGGTTTGCCGCCGTTTCTGTCCCGCCGGGCAGGGGAGTTGCTCTACAAACACTGGGCGTAGGGGCTTCTGAAGGAAGAAGATGGAAGATGGAGGATAGGCGGATTCAGCAGGACCGCCGCCGTGTGTGTGGCACAAGGCCTACAGGGATCAGCCGCGCGTTATCGTGCCGTGGTGCCGCAGGCCAGAATATGAATGAATGAATACAAATCGAAATGTTGAGACGCCAGCCGGATTCAGTCCGGCAGATGTTTACTTTGTGGTATTCCGTCACAAATGGAAAATCATCGTCCTGACCCTGCTCGGGCTGGCGGCGGCGACGGTTTTGCACTTTACCCAGCAGCCACCTTATCAATCCCAGGCAGAATTGCTCATCCAGTATGTGCCGGCAGCAGGTGCGATGTCACTGTCCGGCAGCGACCGGCAGGTGATCGTGCCGGACTCGATGGGGCAGGACATCATCAACTCCGAAATTTTGATTTTAACGAGCTTGGATCTGATGGAACAGGCGGCAACCAACCTCGCGGCGGCCAATCTTGGGCCGGCCAAGATTCTGGGCAAGGGCGCAGGCAGCAATGATATCATCTCAGCCGCGCTGCTCCTTCGGAATAATTTGAAGGCGGAACCCGCCACCAAGGGCGGCAGCGTTATTGGGATCACGTTCAAACACTCTGACCCACAGATTGTTCAACCTGTGCTGCAGGAATTGATCACAACTTATTTGCAGCGCCATCAGGAAATCCATTCCCCGGGCGGGCAGTTTGATGATGTCCTCACCACAGAAGGCGCCAATTTGAATAACCAGTTGGAGGAGACGGAACGGCAGTTGGCCGGCTTGAAAAACCAGGCAGGCATCATTTCCTTGGATGACAGCAAGAAGGGATTGGCGGAGCAGATTGCCAAGACGCAAGCCGACATTATGGAGGCCCAAGCCGTATTGGCCGGCTACGAAGCTGCCGCGAAGCAGTCGGGCAGCACGGTGCCGGAAACTCCGGCCGCCACCAACACCAATGCGCCAACGGTCATTCCGGCGGATCAATCGGACGCCTACAAAGACATTTGCGCCCAACTGGATCAATTTCGGAAACAGCGGCGGGATTACATTGGGCAGGGCTACACCGGCAGCAACACGCTGGTGCAGGAAGTGGAGGGACGAATTGCCCGCGCGCAAGAGACCAAGACCGGCCTCGAGGCCAAATATCCCCAAATCTCGAGTTTGGGTGGCGCGGCGCCCGCCGATGGCGCCGGATTGGCGACGCCGATGCCGGCCACCGATCCGCACGTGCAAGCGTCGCAGATGGCGTCGCTCCAGGCCCGGCTTAAGGCTTGGGGTATGCAACTAGATCGACTCCAAATGCAGGCCACCAATCTAAACACCCTGGCGCCGGCTATCGCTCACTTGGAGCAGGCTCGCTCCATTCAACAGGCGAACTATCAAAATCTGGAGAACAAGCTGGCCAATTCCCACGTAGACGAAGCGTTGGACACCGGCAAAACCCCCAACATCAAATGGGTTGAATCGCCCACACCGCCTTTTCAGGACTGGAGAAAGACTCAAAAAATGGTTTTCATGGCGGCGTTTAGCGGCCTGCTGGCCGGCCTGCTGTGGGCATTCCTGATCGAATTCTATCTGGACCGCTCCGTCAAGCGCCCCGAGGACGTGCTCATAAAACTGCGCATGCCTTTTTCTCTGTCCATCCCGGATTTGAACCGCCAGGGCCGACGTGCACTGGTGGGGATGGCGCCGCCCGCCCGCCCGCAGTTGGCCTTTGACGGTAGCCCCGCCAACGGCAGCGGGGCCAATGGCAGCTCCGCCTCAGATGGGTCCGCCGTCGGCGGTGCGGTGGAAGTGGTGCCGCCGTCTCCGGCGGTGAATCCCGCCCTGCATCCGCACTGCGATGCGTTGCGGGATCGCTTGGTCAGTTATTTTGAATCCATCAATCTCACGCGCAAGCCCAAGCTGGTCGCCTTGACCAGCGCCAACCGGGGAGCCGGCGTGAGCGCCCTTTCCGCCGGGTTGGCCGCCTCGCTTTCGGAGACCGGCGATGGCCGGGTATTGCTCGTGGACATGAACCGAGAAAACGGCGCCGCGCACCAGTTCATTCACGGTCAGGTCGGTTGCCAGTTGGACGACGCGCTGTCCAGCGACAAGCGCGACCACGCGCAAGTGCAGGAAAACCTCTACGTCGTTTCCGAAGGCTCCAACGCCGACAAGCTGCCGCGCATTCTGCCCAAGCGCTTTGCCGCCCTCATGCCCAAGCTCCGGTGCAGCGATTACGATTATATTATTTTCGACATGCCGCCGGTATCACAGACCAGCGTCACTACCCGGCTGGCAGGTTTTATGGACACCGTCCTGCTAGTCATCGAATCCGAGAAGACCGATCGCGACGCGGTGCAGCAGGCCAATCAACTGCTGCTTCAGTCCAAGACCCACGTTAGCGCCGTGCTGAACAAGACGCGCAACTACGTGCCCGCCCGGCTGCTGCACGATATTAATGCGGGGTAGGACTGAGGACACAGACTACTGCCCACCGAATTTCGATCTTCCAGCTCCCACCTCTGGCCTCCGCTTTTGAATCTTGGAATTGACCTGTCATGGTGAACAACCGGCTCTATTATCGCTTTAAGCCCTTTCTGCCGAAACGCCTGAGGATGGGTGCCCGGCGGCTCGTTGCGCAGGCGCAGCGGCGACGCACGGCGCATAGCTGGCCCATCAACGAGCACGCGGGCGCCACTCCCGCCGGCTGGCCGGGCTGGCCCAAGGGGGAAAAATTCGCGCTGGTGCTTACCCACGATGTGGAAGGCGCGAGCGGCTTGGCTAAGTGCCGCCAGCTCATGCAACTGGAGCAAGCTCTCGGTTTTCGGTCTTCATTTAATTTCATCCCGGAAGGCGACGAATACCGAGTGTCCGCGGCGCAGCGCGAGGAACTCACGAGCCAGGGATTTGAAGTGGGCGTGCATGACCTGCGCCACGATGGCAAGCTCTACTGGCGGCGCAAGGTGTTCCCCGAAAACGCGCGCAGCATCAACCGCTATCTGGAACAATGGGGGGCGCACGGTTTTCGTTCCGGCTTCATGCTGCATGAGCTGGACTGGCTGCACCAGTTGGATATTCGCTACGATTCCTCCACGTTCGACACGGATCCCTTTGAACCGCAGCCGGACGGCATGGAGACAATTTTTCCTTTCTGGATGCCGCGGCCGGATGGGGGCGGCTATGTGGAGCTGCCTTACACCCTGCCCCAGGATTCCACCTTGTTTCTCGTACTTCAGGAATCCTCCCCGGAGATTTGGAAACGGAAACTGGATTGGATCGCCGAAAAGGGCGGGATGGCGTTGCTTAACGTTCACCCGGACTGGGTGTCGTTCGACCCGACGGCAAAGCCGGTTCACGAATTTCCCTGCGCGCATTACCGCGAGTTCTTGGAATATGTCCGCACGCGCTACGCCAACCAATATTGGCAGCCGCTGCCGCGGGAGATGGCGGCGTATGTTTCCGGGTTCCGCCCGGCGGGTCCGCGGCTGCCCCGGCGGAAAATCTGCATGATTTCCTACTCCGACTACCAGACGGACAACCGCGTGAGTCGGTATGCCGAAGCACTGGCCGGGCGGGGGGATACCGTGGATATTCTGGGGATCAGGCGGCAACCGCAACAGCCGGCGGAGGAGATGGTGGGCCAGGTGCGCGTGCTGCGCATTCAAGAACGGTACGGCAAGAAGGAAAAAGGCAAAGGCGGGTATCTTTGGCCGCTGTTGAAATTCTGGCTGCTGGCCTGCTTTCAGCTAACTCGCCAGCATATCCGCAAGCGCTACGACTTGATCCATGTCCACAACATTCCTGATTTTCTCGTCTTTGCCGCCTGGCTGCCCAAGCTGACGGGGGCGAAAGTCATCCTGGACATTCATGATGTGGTGCCCGAGTTTTATGCCAGCAAATTCAAGCTGGAGCCGGATTCTTTTGGGGTCAACACGCTCAAGTTCGTGGAGCGGGTTTCAGCGGGATTTGCCCATCACGTCATCATTTCAAATCACCTTTGGCATAAGATGTTCGTCGCCCGGTCCGTGGCGGCCGCCAGCTGTTCGGTCTATATCAACAACGTCAATCAGCGGATTTTTTACCGGCGGCTGCAGCCGGCCCGGCATCTGGCCGCGCCGGTTATTTTGTTTCCAGGCGGATTGCAATGGCACCAAGGGCTGGACCTCGCCATCCGGGCGATGACCCAAGTCGTGGCCAAAATTCCCGGCGCCCAGCTGCATATTTATGGCGATGGCAACCAGAAGGAGGAGCTACTGGCCCTGACGCAGGAGCTGGGCTTGGTGAAAACGGTCCGCTTTTTCGAGCCCCTGCCGGTGGATGAGATTGCGCAAGTGATGTCCCAGGCCGATCTGGGCGTGGTGCCCAAGCGCGCGGATTCGTTTGGCAATGAAGCCTATAGCACCAAGATCATGGAATTCATGTCCTTGGGCGTGCCGGTCGTCGTTTCCAGCACCAAGATTGACCGCTTTTATTTCACCGATTCGGTGGTGCGCTTTTTCGAATCGGGCAAGGTGGACGCCTTGGCCGGGGCGCTGCTTGAACTGCTCCAGGACGGCCAGCTTCGCCAGCGGCTGATTGCCAATGCGCTGGAATATGCCGCGCACAACAGTTGGAATGTCCGCAAGTGCGATTACTTGGAACTGGTGGATTCGCTGATTGAGCGGCGCCCGGTGGTGCCGACGGATGGCATAACCCCAGCGGCAGCCACAGGGAGAGAAGGTGGGCTGGGGAAGACTACGGGACTACGGACTACTGACTACGGGACCAAAGCGGAGAGGGGAGAGCGGGTCGGGGAAAAAGAGGATGGAAGATCGAAGATGGAAGATGGGGAAGCGGCGGTTGCGGGCAGGAGCTCATAGATGGAATGGGTTGCGGAGCGCGGGGGGTGTAACCCGCAGCAACCCCGCCAGGCAGTCAGACGATCAAATCATGGACGCGAATCTGAAAGCAAAATTGCAAAAGAGCCTGGACGCGCTGGGCGCGTGGGTGGAGAACCACCAGTATCAGGCTTATGATCCCGGTGACGGCCAACTGTCGCCGTTGCGGCAGCTTGCGTTCGGCAAGTTTTTTCCCAAGCGGCTGCTGACAGCGGCGGTGTTACGGGTGCCGTTCAATATCCGGCCTTGGATTGGCATACGGCCCCATACTTCCACCAAGGGCATGGGCTATCTGGCATGGGGCTACACGAAGCGGTTTGCGCAAAGTGGCGACCGCCGTTATGCCGAGCGCGCCCGTTACTGTTTGGACTGGCTCATAAAACATCGCACGTCCAAGTCCAGCCATTATTGCTGGGGCAACCATTTCGACTTTTCCACCCGCGGCGGCACCATTCCCGCCCAGGAGCCAACAATTGTCTGGAGCAGCCTGATTGGTCAGGCCTTTCTGGAAGCCCATCAGGTCTTGGGCGAGGCCAGGTATTTGGAAGTGGCCGCCAGCGTGGCGGATTGGATTCTCACCCTGCCCCGGGAACAAACTCCCACCGGCGCCTGCCTGAGCTACGTCGCGTTTAAACAGAGTTCAATTCATAACTCCAATTTGCTGGGCGGGGCCCTGCTGGCCAAAGTGGGCGGCCTGACGGGCCGGGCCGAGGCAATCGAAGTGGCCCGTTCCGCCATGAACTATAGCTGCTCCCGGTTGAATGCGGACGGCTCCTGGTTCTATGGCGACGCCCCCATGTACCATTGGATTGACAATTTTCATACCGGCTACAATCTCGACAGTGTCAAACGCTACAGCGAGGCCACCGGCGACCGCAGTTTCGAGGCGCCTATGCGGCGCGCCTTCGATTATTTCAAGCGGACGTTTTTTGAGACCAGCGGGCGGCCCATATATTATCATGACCGGCCCTACCCGATTGACATTCAATGCGCGGCCCAAGCCATTGATACCCTGAGTTTCTTTTCCGAGGACGACCCGCAGTCCCTGGAACTGGCGCTTCAAGTGGCGGCGTGGACCTTGGACCACATGCAGGCCCCCGATGGCCATTTTTATTACCGCGATCTGGGCTGGATTGTGATCAAAACCCCCATGTTCCATTGGGGGCAGGGAACCATGTTCAAGGCCTTGGCGAATCTGTTGGGCAAGATCGAACGCCCGGCCCGGTCCGCAGCCCCGGTTCCGCCGGCGGGTGCCGTCCGCTGAAGGCCCGCTGAAACCATGCCACCGATGACTTTGAAATATGCGCTGGTGACTCCCGCCCGGAATGAAGAGGCCTTTATCGAAGGCACGATTCGTTCCGTGGTGGCCCAGACCATCCGGCCGGTGAAGTGGGTGATCGTCAGCGATGGCTCGACCGACGGCACGGACGAGATCGTCAAGCGCTACGCCAGCGAGCACGCGTGGATCGAATTATTGCGCATGCCGGAGCACCGCGACCGGCAGTTTGCCGCCAAAGCCATCGGTTTCACCGCAGGTTACGACCGGCTTAAGCACTTGGAGTTCGACGTCATCGGCAACTTGGATGCCGACATCACGTTTGAGCCGGATTATTACGAGTTTTTGCTGGGCAAATTGGCCGGCGCAGAAAAACTGGGCGTGGTTGGCACTCCTTTTGTGGAGCTAGCCGATGAGCCTGGCAAACACACTTACGATCACCAATTCGCCAATCTGCAGCACGTTTCCGGCGCCTGCCAGTTGTTCCGGCGTCCCTGCTTCGAAGCGGTGGGCGGCTACGTACCCATCAAAGGCGGAGCGATTGACTGGATTGCGGTCACCACGGCGCGGATGAAGGGTTGGCAGACGCGCACCTTCACCGAGAAAGTCTGCATTCACCACCGGAAACTGGGCACGGGCAACCACAGCCCGCTCATGGTCCGCTTTCATTATGGGCGCAAAGCCTATTATGTCGGCGGGCATCCGGTCTGGGAATCTCTGCGCGGGGTGTTCCAGATGAAGGAGCGCCCGTTCCTGCTGGGCGGCATGTATTTTTTCGCTGGGTATTGGTGGTCCTGTGCCAGCAGAATGCCGCGTCCGGTTTCCCCGGAATTGATGGCCTTCCATCGAGGGGAACAGATGGCGCGGCTGCGGCGCGTGCTCAAGCTGTCCCCCCGCAAAGCCCCGGCGGACAATTTGTATGCTGATCGTCAACGCGGATGACTTGGGGCGGCTGCCCCTGGCCACCGACCGAATCCTGGCCTGCCATGCCCAAGGGAGAGTCAGCTCGACGAGCGCCATGGTCTTCATGGAGGACTCGGAACGCGCCGCGGAGTTGGCGCTCACCGCTGGCATTGACGTGGGATTGCACCTCAATTTTTCGGAGCGGTTCACGGCCACTACCGTGCCCGCACAGTTGCGAGAGGCGCATGATCGACTCTGCCGCTTTCTGACCGCGAGCAAGTATGCACTGCTGGTGTATCATCCGCTGCTGCGCGGGCGATTTCGCACGGTGTTTGCGGCGCAGTATGCGGAATTCAAGCGGCTGTATCGCCGGGAACCCTCGCATTGGGACGGTCATCAGCACCTGCATTTAGCCAGCAATCTGTTGCTCGAAAACCTGATTCCAGCGGGGGTCAAAGTGCGCCGAAGCTTTTCTTTTCGTCCCGGCGAGAAGAGTCTGATCAACCGGTGCTACCGCGGCGCGGTGGACCGGCGACTGGCGCGGCGGCATCGCCTGACCGATTATTTTTTTGCCCTCTCCCAACATCTCGCACCAAGCGCGTTGGAACGTGTGGCCCAGCTCGCCAAAGGGGCCAATGTGGAGCTGATGAACCATCCGCAGATTGAAAATGAGCATGCTTTCTTGCTAGGCGAGGAATTTGGCCGCGCGGTGTCCGGCGTGCGGTTGGCCGGTTACGATGCCCTGTGAAATCAGCCGCTGGCAAGTTTAAGCTGACCCTGGTTACGCCCGAATGAACGCCGGCTCCCCGCACATCACGGTTTGCATCTGCACGTTTCGCCGCCCGGCGATGTTGCAGCGTTTACTGCGTGAGCTGGCCCGGCAGCAGACCGGCGGTCAATTTACATTTTCCGCGGTGGTGGTGGATAACGATGATCAACAATCCGCCCGGCCGGTGGTGGCGGAGTTCGTGGCACAATCGCCGATCAAGGTGGTTTACTGCTTTGAATCCCGGAAGAATATTGCCTTGGCCCGCAACCAATCACTGGCCAACGCCGACGCGGATTACATCGCGTTCATTGACGACGACGAGTTTCCCGTGCCGGAATGGCTGCAAGTGATGTTGAAAACGTGCGAGGAACAACAGGCCGCCGGAGTGTTGGGCCCCGTCCGTCCGTATTTCGATGATCCCCCTCCCCGCTGGGTCATCCGGGGCGGGTTTTGCGAACGGCCCGAACACCCCACCGGTCGGGTGATGGATTGGGAGGAGAGCCGCACCGGCAATGTGCTGTTTCAAAAAAAGATCTTGGAGGGGGTGCCACAGGCCTTCAATCCCGAATTCGGGAACGGCGGTGAGGACAAGGATTTCTTCATGCGTATGACGCAGCGGGGCTGCATTTTTCGCTGGTGCAATGAAGGCATCGCTTATGAATCCGTCCCGCCATCCCGCTGCAAACGGAGTTACATGCTGCGGCGGGCGCTGCTGCGCGGCAAAAACATTTTGAAGCACCCCTCGGGGCGCGCGCGCCTGCTGGCCACCTCGGCGGTGGCGGTGCCGGTTTATTCGCTCGCCCTCCTGCCGGCGCTGGTGTTGGGCCAGCACTGGTTCATGAAATACTGCATCAAACTTTGCGATCATTTGGGCCGGCTGCTGGCGTTTGCGCGGCTCAACCCGGTGAATGAGCGATGAAGCCCCGGGTATGCATTGGTTTTGCTGAGGCGCTATCCGCGCCCGAAGCCGCGTGGAGTCTCGTGGACGCCGGCTTTGCCGTCACCGCCTTTGCCCGCCGGGGCCGTCATTCCGCGTTGCGCCACAGCGCCCATGTCGAGGTGGTGGAGGTCACCCCGCCGGAACTGGATGCGGAGGCGGCCCTGGCGGCCCTCGAAAGAACGCTGGCGGCAAGGGCGCTCCCGACCGGCGAGCCCGGCGCGTTGTTTCCGTTGGATGACGCGGCTTTATGGCTGTTCAACCGGCTGAAACCGGGGCCGGACTGGCTTTTGGCGGGCCCGCGTGGCCCGGCAGCCGAATTAGCGCTGGACAAGGCAGTGCAAATCCAGGCCGCCAGGTCCGCCGGTTTTAATGTTCCCCCGACCACCATCGCTGAAACTGCCGGGGAAGTGCAGGCGCGCAGTGCGGAACTCCCCCTGATTTTGCGTCCGGCCCGCGCCGTGCTCCCTGAAAACGGACGTCTGCGGAAGGGACATAATTGGATTTGCGCCACCCGGACCGAACTAGACCAAGCCGTATCCAAGTGGGCTGGCGCGTGGCCGCAGCTCGTGCAGCCCTTCATTGTGGGCCAGGGTGAAGGGGTGTTCGGCCTCGCCACAGAGAACGGCGTGCGGGGTTGGAGCGCCCATCGGCGATTGCGCATGATGAATCCGCACGGATCGGGCTCCAGCGCGTGCGTTTCGCAACCGGTGGCGCCCGAAACCAGGGCCGTGATAGAACGATTCATTCAGCAGACCGGCTGGCGCGGTATTTTCATGGTGGAGTTATTGCGCGACCACGCCGGCAAGCTGTGGTTTGTGGAATTCAATGGCCGGTCGTGGGGCAGCCTGGCGCTGGCCCGGCGGCAGGGGCTCGAGTATCCCGCCTGGGCTGTCCAGCTTGCGCTTAATCCGGCAGCCGACATCGCCCCGCCAGCGCCTGGGGACAAACCGGTGGTGTGCCGGAATGCGGGAAGGGAATTCATGCATCTCCTGTTTGTGTTGCGCGGGCGCAAGTCCGGGGCGCTGCGGGAATGGCCCTCGTTCTGGCGCACCGCGCTCGAGGTGCTGCGGGTGCGGCGTCACGACCGCTGCTACAATTGGCGGCGGGACGATGCCAGGGTTTTTTTTTGCGATGCGTGGTATACCGTGCGCGACAATGTTTGCAAGTCGAAAGGCTGAGGGGGCATGAGTACGCTCAAGGCCGCCTGTCATCTCCATTCCGACTGGTCCTACGATGGCAAATGGCCGCTGCCCAAACTGGCGGACCAGTTTGGCCGGCGGGGATACCGGGTGCTATTGATGACCGAACACGACCGCGGCTTCACGCCCGCGCGCTTGCAGGAATATCGCGAGGCCTGCACGGCAGCCAGTTCAGAAACGGTCCTGGTGGTGCCGGGGATCGAGTACAGCGACGCGGCGAACATCATTCACATTCTGGTGTGGGGGGTGAGTACCTTTCTGGGGGAAGCGCTGCCTTCCGCCGAGCTGCTGTCCCGGGTCACTGCCGCCGGAGGGATCGCCGTGCTGGCGCATCCGGCGCGGAAAGAAGCCTGGAAGCAATACGACCCGAGTTGGGCGCGTCATTTGCTGGGGATCGAAGTCTGGAATCGCAAGACGGATGGCTGGGCACCGGCCAAGACGGCGGCCCCGCTGCTGGCAGGCACGGCGCTGCTGCCCTTTGTGGGCATGGACTTTCACACCGCGCGCCAGCTTTTCCCTCTGGCCACCGAATTGGAAATTCCGGCACCCCCCACGGAGGCGACGGTGCTGGCGTGCCTGCGGTCGCGCCGTTGCGGCGCCACGGCGCTGGGTCGACCCGTTGCGGAGTTTCTGCCGCCGGGCTGGCGTCGCTCCGGGCTACGGGCTGTTGAATTTGGTCGCCGCACGGCAGCCCGCACGCTGCGTAAGCTGAAAATCGTGTAACTGCAGTCGCTGGGAATCCACTCTAAATGAGCCGCAAACGTACCGTTACATTTTCCAAGAGCATTGGACACAACATCGTGATTGGGGGAGGATTTCTCCATCCGGCCACCATTCAGGACGAAGAATGGATCGAAGGCGAACCGGTGGTCGAACCCGCAGTGCTAAGGCGCGAGCTGCGGGAGCAATCTTCGGCTGATTGGTTCAGTTTCGCTCGGCCGCTGCCGCATGGTGAACCGCATTTTCCCTTCCATTTCGAATGGGACAACGTCGCTGTTGCCAAGCTCGGTCAGTTTTCGCAATGGTGGGACCCTCTGCCCCAAGAAACCCGCAAGAATGTCCGGCGTGCGCAGCGTCGGGGTGTGACCGTAAGCCGGGTTCAATTCGATGACCAATTCGCGCGGGGCATCAGCCAGATTTACAATGAAACCCCCATTCGGCAGGGGCGAAAATTCTGGCATTACGGCAAGACGTTCGAACAGGTCAAGGCCGAGAACAGCACGTATTTGGACCGCGGCGAATTCATCGGCGCCTTTTGCGGCTCGGAATTGATCGGCTTTATCAAGTTTGTGATGGTAAACAATATCGCCCGGATTATGCAGATCGTTTCCTTGGAAGCCCAAGTGGATAAGCGTCCCACCAACGCGCTGCTGGCCAAAGCGGTCGAAATCTGCTGTGAGAAACGCGCTGCGTATCTCGTGTACGGCAAATACGTGTATGGGCGCAAGGAAAACAGCCCAGTGACCGAATTCAAGCGGCGCAATGGTTTCGAGCGTCTCCGTTTTCCCCGCTATTACGTCCCAGTCACGCGCCTCGGCGCAATCGCCATTCGGTGTGGCCTGCATCGGGAGCTGGCGCAGCGGCTGCCGGAGAAATTAACGGATTGGTTTCTATCGAGTCGCGCCGCCCTTTATCGTCGGCGCTATGGCGCTCCGGAGCGGGTGCCGAAACCGGCCACCCCAGAGCCCGATCCGCCGGCGAGTCACTCGTCCACCGCAGTTTGAGATTGCGCAAGATTTCTCAGGATGCTAATTAAAGATTGTCGCCGGTGTAGCTTAACGTCAGAGCAGCCAAATTGTATTTGGCAGATGGAGTGTTCAATTCCTCCCGCCGGCTCCAAAATCTGTCTCAGGGCAATCAGCCCCTGAGCGTGGGGAAGTCCCAGGAATCCCAAGGACAAAGTTGGTATCAAGAAGGCTCGCCTTTGCCATGAACCGGAGCGCCGAGCACCGGCTCGCTCTTTGGAGGTGAGTGTTTGCCAACTGGCCGGGACGGGGCCTGGCGCTCCAAAGGGAAGTATGTGTGAAGATCGCTCGCCCTCACCCCAACCATATCCCCCCGGGGAGAGTGAGACACAGTTCCCGCGTCCTGGTCAAAAGCGGGCCCCAAATTCGCATTGGTTCGGGGGGTTCAATGCGCCGATTCTCCTGGAAATTTTCACCCCAGAGCTGGCGAGCCAGCTCACTACTGGTGCTCGCAATTTAATTCAATTTTAGGTACGCGTTTATATGCCCGGTCTCGCCCTCATTCTTAGCCGCGCCCCAAAGGCGGAAAACATGCTCCGGCTCCACCAAATGGTGGACTCCATGAAACATGAGTCCTTTTACTCGTCAGGCACCTATGCCAACGAGCGTGCCGGGGTTTACATCGGCTGGTCTTGCCATCCAGGCTCGTATTCCGACTGTCTGCCCATCCGCAGCAGGAACGAAAACTTGTTGCTGTTCTTTTACGGTGAAAATCATGCGGACCCAGAAGACTTCAGCCGTCTGCGGCAGCGCGGTTATGAGTTGAAGAAGGAAAACGCAACCTATGTTTTGCGCTTGTTCGAGGACAAGGGCTATGATTGCCTGCAGGCCCTTAACGGCTGGTTTCATGGAATTCTGGTGGATTTGACCAAGCAGGAGATCACGGTTTTCAACGACCGCTTCGGAATGCAGCGCCTCTACTACTGCCAGGATGGGGAGTCGGCGATGTATGCCTCCGAGTCAAAGGCGCTGCTCGCCTTGCTTCCCGCGCTGCGCAGTTTGGATCCACAAGGTTTAGGGGAGTATCTCACGTGTGGCTGCGTTCTAGAGAACCGCACGCTTTTCTCCGGAGTGCGCACCTTGCCGGCTGCATCTGTTTGGATACACCAATTCGGAGGACTAAAGAAGGAAGCTTGTTATTTCCAGCCCAGTGCTTGGGAAACCAGTCCTGTTTTTTCGGAGACCGATTTTGAACAGAATCTTAAGCAGACGCTGCCGCTCATCATACGCCGGTATTTCCGGTCCAGCCTGCCCCTTGGCATTTCCCTGACTGGCGGTTATGACACGCGGCTGATCATGGCTTTCTTGAAAGGACAACATGGGCAATTTCCCTGCTATACCTTTGGCGGAATGTATCGTGATTGCTTTGACGTAAGAATTGCGCGGCGCGTTGCCCAGGTCTGCAAGTGCTCGCATCGAGCGCTAAACCTTGACCGAGGCTTTCTGGATTCTTTTCCTGCCCTTGCAGAAAAGACGGTATACATTTCGGATGGCAATCTCGGTGCCTGCAATGGCTACGAACTCTATTTAAACAGGCTGGCAAGAAACATCGCTCCGGTACGATTAACTGGCAGCTACGGAAGCGAAGTCCTACGCCAGGCGCGTGCCTTCAAAGCGGTCTTCCCTACACCGGGGCTCATTCACTCTGACATTGCGAAGCCAATTGAGGCATCCATCAACACCTTTGATCAAGTCAGCCAGGGGCACAAGCTAACATTCAGCATTTATAAGCAGGCTCCCTGGTTTTACTTCAACCGGCTGGCGGTTGAACAGTCCCAGGTTATCGTCCGCACGCCGTACATGGACAAGGATCTGATCGCGTTGGTATATCGCGCCGGAAACACGGAAAAATCTGGGAAGCAGGTGGCGCGCAGTTTGATTGGGCATGGCAACGCGGCGTTGGTTGCGTTGCCCACCGACACCGGGAACGCTTCTTGGCTGTGGGGCCAAGTCTCGCAATTCCTCTTCAAGGCGGATTATTGTTATAAGAGCGGCATGCCGCAGTGGCTGGAACGAATGCACTACCTTTCAGGTCCGTTCCAGCCGGAAAAAATGATTCGTGGCATCCATCGGTTTGCGCACTTCCGAATCTGGTTCCGCAACGAGTTGGCCCCCTATGTGAAGGAAATCCTGCTCGACCCACGAACAGCCCGGCGCCCGTATTTCAATAAGGGTTATGTTGAAACTATGGTTCAACGCCACCTTCGAGGTACTTGGAACTACACCGACGATATCGAGAAAGTTCTAACTATCGAACTAATGCATCGTCTATTTATTGATAGATAGTGTTTTCTACTCACTCCGCAAAGCAATCGGTAATACTCAAACATCCTATGAAGCCAGTTAGCAATTATTGGAAGAATTGGTTTGACGAACGGGCAAGAAAAGCCAGCTCTGATTTCGTCCTCAACCGGGGCACCACCTTGAGGCTTGAAGCCTTGGAAAGAAAGTCCCAGCAGCAGTTTCTTGACGCGGTTAATCCCAAGCCGACCGATGTGGTCTTGGATGCAGGCTGCGGTTCTGGGCGCAACATTGCTCTGCTCAGCCCTCTCGTGAAACAGATAATCGGCTTGGACTTTTCCACGGAGATGTTGCAGCGCGCGCTAGAGCGTGTTCAAGAAGGAAAGCTTGCGAATGTTCAATTGCAGCCGGGCTCCGTAACGGAACTGAAGTACGGTGACCAAGTTTTCGACAAGGTGGTGTGTGCGAGCGTGCTTCAATATTTAGACGACGCAGAGTGTGCGCTGGCCATTCATCAAATGATACGTGTCTGTAAACCCGGTGGTACTCTTGTTTTGCACGTGAAGAACGGAACGTCACTCTATGCGGTTTCGCTGCGTCTGGTGCGCCTCCTCCAGCGGCTGCTGGGCAAGCAGGCAATGCCAGAATACTATCGCTCGCGCGCTTGGCATTACCAGACAATTGAAAATGGCTCTGCCAAAGTTGTGGATTTCGATTCATTTGGAATATTCACTTTTGTTCCCCTCCCTCGCTGGGCAGTTCAACGTTTGCTGCAACTCGAGATGGTTCTCCTCAAAGGCAAAGCATTTAAGCGATTCGGGGTCAACTTCAAATTGACCGTCCGCACCAACGTGTAGAACAAATTGGTGTTTGTGCTTACATAAAATGCAGTTAACTGCCGTGATTGCAATAGCTGCTGATGCTTGCTAAACCAATAGTCGTCGTCTTTCTGGTGGCCGTCTGGTGGCTTATCAGGCGGGACAACCGACTGCGCGAGGACACCTCGGCTACTTTGTGGATACCCACGTTGTGGGTGGGCATTATTTCTTCCCGGCCACTCTCGATGTGGCTGGGATTTGGTGGCGGCTCCGATACGCTGGAAGGCAGTCCCATGGACGCCCTCTCTTTCTTGGTCATGATTTGCGCCGCGTTGATTGTCCTATCGCGACGGCGTGTAGTTTGGCCGCGCCTCATTTCGGAAAATTGGTCCCTTTGGCTCTTTTACGGCTTCCTCTTGATTAGTGTGGTCTGGGCTTATTCCCCAACCACATCATTCAAACGATGGTTTAAGGAGCTTGGTAACATTTTTATACTACTGGTCATTCTTACCGAAGTGAATCCTCAACAGGCACTCCGCACCGTCTTCTTCCGCTGCGGTTGTTTGCTTATGCCCTTGTCCTACATTTTTATTCGTTGGTTTCCGGATCTGGGACGGCGATATAACATTCATTCCGGCGAAATGGAAGCGATCGGAGTCACTTGCCAGAAGAATTCGCTGGGGGCCATGATCCTGGTTTGTAGTCTCATTATCTTCTGGGACTGGCTCGAGTTGCGAAAACTGCGACAAGAGAATCCCGAGACCAAGTTGCGCTTCGATCTGAATCTTCGGATCGTGCTGTTGTTGTGTGGGGCCTACCTGCTTTACCTTTGCGACAGCAAAACCTCCATGACCTGCCTAATACTGGGGCTGGGCGTTCTCACCGCCGCGTGCCTGCCGCTAATACGCCTGCGGCTGCGCATTCTTGGAGTGTTGGCCATTGTGGGGTTTCTGGGCTATCTGGCCCTGAACCAGGCGTTCGATCTCCAAGCCGTCGTTTTGCATGGCCTCGGCCGCAACGCCGACCTGACCGGCAGGACTGAGGTCTGGCAGACATTGCTCAATGCAGGGACCGACCCGATCCTCGGAACTGGTTACATGAGCTTTTGGGACAACCCAGGGTATCAATCCAAACTGCCTGACGGGGATACTGTCTCAGCCCACAATGGCTGGTTGGAGATCTATTTGTGCGACGGGGCGGTTGGCGTATTATTACTGTTGGTCATGCTTCTGGCCAGTTGCATCCGCATCTATCAGTCGCTCGTTCAGGACGGCGATTACGGCGTTGTTCGTTTTGCCGTCTTACTCGTGGCACTACTTGCCAATTACACCGAAACCAATTTTGCCTGGATGACGCCAATTGGCTTTCTTTTTCTAACGGCTTCCATCGGACACGCGGAGGCGGCGGCCGTGGTCCGGCAGAGCGACGAACTCATGGTGTCTGCGGAGGCCTCTGGGGGGGAAGAGTTTCGAGTCGGAGACCCAGCGGCATCCATCCCTGATTAAGTGCATGCCGCCGCAGATCCAGATCCCAGCCCGGATTATTCAAACAGCGAAATCCCGCGACCTGCCGCTCATGGCCCAGGCAGCGGCGGTTAACTTGCAATGCCTCAATCCGGGGTTTGAATATCGCTTGTTCGATGATGCAGAAGTGAACGCGTTCATCCGGGAAGAATTTCCACAATATTGGCATTTATTTCAGGGCTTTCCCCAGCGCATCCAAAAGTATGATTTTTTCCGGTATTTGGCGGTGTTTCGACTGGGCGGATTTTATTTCGACACGGATGTTTTCCTGGCCCGCGGATTGGACGAGCTCCGCACCAAAAGCTGCGTGTTTCCCTTCGAGGAGCTGACGATTAACCGTTGCCTGCGTCGCGAATACGGCATGGATTGGGAGTTGGGCAATTACGCGTTTGGCGCAGCCGCGGGAGACCTGTTCTTGAAGGCCGTGATTGACAATTGCGTCAGAGCCCAAGTGCACCCCGCTTGGGTGTCCCCAATGATGCAAGGCATTCCGCAGTGGTTTCGATCGGACTTTGAGGTCTTAAACACCACGGGGCCGGGTCTGGTTTCTCGCACGTTCGCGGAAAATCCGGAGTTCGCCAAAAGCGTGCACGTCCTTTTCCTGGACGATGTTTGCGACAATCAAACCTGGCATCATTTTGGAAACTACGGGGTTCATGCAATGGAAGGTTCGTGGCGCAGCCGGGGCAGCTATCTGCGTCGACGCTTGGGGAACCTGTGGGAGGCTTGGGCCTCGCGGAGAGGTCTGGAGGAGAGCCGCCGTCTGGGCAAAACTCGGCCGATTCCGACGAGGCGGGACGGAAAAATCAGGCAGCTGTGAATGGGCTGCCAAATCATCGCCTTCACTGATGAGTCGCTGGTATAGGCAACGATGCCCCCCGTGCCGCAGACTTCCAAGTTTGCCGTATCGCGGGTTTCTAAACCCGCAAGACGTCGCAAGTCCAACGCGCTCGAGGTTGTGACATTCCGCCGATTTTGAAATCGGCGATACAGCAGGTTTGGAAACCTGCGCTACTGTAGTGTGTCATACGCATCTGGCAGTATTGGTCCGACGGTGTCATCACTTTGCGGGTGAAGACTTTCGCTGAAGATAAATAGCGAAATTGCACTTTACTCCGTCCTTTGTGACTTTGTTTCTTGGTTGTTAAACTGCTAACATAAGGATGAATTCGTTTTGGATCAATTTGCCGACCGGGATTCAGCGCCGGGCCGCGCGCTGGCTGGGGCGCAGGACCCGCCGGTTGCAGGCCTCTGGACCGTTGATTTCCTTTACGTTCGATGATTTTCCTCGATCGGCCTTGTATCAAGGCGGTGCCATCCTGCGGGAACGGGGCTTCGCCGGCACCTATTACGCGTCGTTCGGTCTCATGGGGCAAACCATCGCCACCGGGGAAATCTTTTCCGCGGCGGATTTCCCGGAATTCGTGCGGCAGAGGCATGAAATGGCCTGTCACACCTTTGACCACCACGATTCGTGGCAAACCGCTCCGGCTGAATTCGAGGCCTCCATCCTCCGCAACCGGCAGCGACTGGCTGAACTGCTCCCGGGAGCTCGTTTCGCCAGCTTGTCGTATCCCATCAGTTGGCCGCGTCCCCAAACCAAGGGCCGGGTGGCGCGGTACTTTGATTGCGCCCGGGGAGGCGGTCAAAACTTCAATGTCGGAACCATGGACTTAAATTATTTGAAGGCTTTCTTTATCGAACAAAGCAAAGGCTATTTCAATCAGATCGAGAAGACAATTGAGGCCAACGCTCGGGCCAATGGGTGGCTCATTTTCGCCACGCACGATATTTGTGCATCGCCCACCCGCTATGGCTGCACGCCAGAATTCTTTCGCCGGGTGGTTGAATGCGCCGCTAAGTCCGGGGCGGCAATTTTGCCCGTTCGCGAGGCCTTGCGCCGGGCGCTGGCTATCCATGAACCTCGGACCGCAGGCGTCTCGCCTGCGGGTTCGCCGAGCGTCTCGCTCGGCGAGGAGACTGGCAGCGAGACGCCGCCATCACCCGCAGCCGAGGACGGCTGCGCTACCATTGTCGCCGAACGTCGATTGGCTTTCCCGTGAGCGGAGCACCATCGCCAACTTCTCCAGGTGCCGCTTCAGGCCAGGCGGCAGCGCGGATAGATCCGCTCGATTGGACCAAGGGAGTGTTGGTGGTATTGATGGTTGTCTATCACTGCATCAACTACTCCGTTTTTCGACCTCTGGCGTTTCGGCTTATGCCCTTTCTGCCGCCCTCATTTGTGCTGATTGCCGGCTTTGTGGTGGGCGCGGTTTATACGACTCGATACGACTTGCGGACCTGGAGCCCCTACGCTCGGTTGCTGATGCGTGGAGGCAAACTATTTCTGCTTTTTGCCATGGTGAACCTTGGTTCCTGCATCCTGTTGGAACGCAGCCTCATTGATGGGGGCTTTGAATTTGTGGGACGCTCCGGCATGATCTTTATCTCCGGCAACGGCCGCGAGGGGATTTTTGAAGTGCTGCTGCCCATTGCATACCTGCTGCTCCTGGCGCCGGTGTTGATGTGGCTTCGCTCGCAAGTCACGGCTGCCATCCTAATTTGCGGCGTCAGCCTGTTTGCCATTTGCCTCTCAATGGAAAAGTTGGGCGTTTCCTCAAATAATCTGACGCTCCTGAGCGGGGGCATTATTGGCATGGCATTAGGGCAGGTCCCCATCGAATCCATGGACCGTTTCGCGCGGAAATGGACTTGGACATTGCTGTTTTACGCTGCTTATCAGATAAGTAGATGGGTCTTCGACGACATCTATCCCGTGGAAATGCTCGGAGCTGCGGCCAGCGTGTTTCTACTTTATACCTGCGCGCTGCATCTGGACTTGTCAGCTTGGGCTGGCCGTCAGTTGGTCATGTTTGGCCGGTATTCCCTACTGGGCTATCTCGCCCAGATTGCCTTGATTCGGGGCATTGTCTGGGGCATTGGCGGCAAGCCGCAAAACTGGATCGGAGTTGTCTTGGTCGGAACGTTGACCACTTTGCTGCTCTATTTCGTCGTTAATCAGGTCAATACGTTGCGGCGGGGAAATCGAATCGTGGATATCATCTACAAGACCATTCTCCCCTAACCCTGCCCAGAGAACGGAATCGGGTTCATTTTTTGCACAATCGACCCAAATTAGAACCAAAAAAAAGTGAACATGCTGTCACACCATCGTCCAACCTGGCAAGATGTCAAAAAACAAGACAGCGGAATTGATCGGGCAAGCAATTGCATTGCGACGCGACTTGTGAGCGATTGGCTGTTTCTAAAACTTAATCGAGAAAACAGTATCACCAAACGAATAAAGTCCACCAGCTTAATCACCTGGATTTCACTTGGATTATCCTGTTAAATTAAAATGTTGTGGACAATCCCTCTTGGGATTGTTGAGATGGCACCCAGTGTGCTAACGTTTATTGCTAAGGCGAACGGATTTGGCGCCACCGGGCAAGTTTTGCCCACTTTAAAACATTTGAAACGATTTAACACATTTGACAAAATGAAAGACTCAACGAATACAGTGCGAATTCTCGGGAACCTCGCTCCAACCCTCCTGCTTTTGGTCGTGGGAACCGCGCAAACCTTTGCTCAAATTATCCCCGCTGGCCGCACAGTGTCTTGGGTTCCAGGCGTTACTGTGGGCGTATTGCAACCTATTCCAAACCGAACCAACATCGTGGATGTTACGAAAGCTCCCTATTTTGCCGACAAGACCGGCATGAGCAATGCGGCGCCCGCGATCAACCAGGCTATAAACGACGCCGGTTGGTGGATGTACGGAAGCAATACCGTCATCTACCTTCCAGCAGGCAACTATAAAGTGACTTCACCCATCAGCATCCTAAAAAACGACATCACGCTGCGTGGCGACGGTATCAGAAAAACATATATTAATCAAACGGCTGGCGCAGATGACTTGGTGGTTGGGTCGGGGATATTGGCAAACATCACATACCCAATTGTTGCAGGTAGCACCAAAGGTTCAACCAACCTCGTGGTTTCATTTCCACCAGGTTTTACGCCCAATGCTTATGGTTGGCTCTCGGTTGGCGACCTGTGCGACGTTTCTCAAGCCCCACTGTCCGTGTCCAATCCGATGCACGTGATTCAAAGCGGCTACGGGCTGACAGGGCTAAGCTCAATGAATTATGTTACTGCAATCAACGGCAATAATGTCTCGCTTGCGCTTCCTCTGCCCTACGATTTCACAAACCAACCAAGCTTTGTGGAGCAGACCATTGGCTCGGAGGGCGGTAGTCAAGCCGTGTCAGGCACCAGCTTGGAAGGGATTTCCTTTACCATGACTAACCCGCCAACGGGTCAATCTGGGACTGGCGGAGAAATCGTAAGGATTTTGAGTGCGAGAAATATATTGATGACCAATTGCGAACTGTCTTTCGCCTACGGGCATTGTGCCGTGATCGAGCAGGTCGTCGGAGCCACAATCTCAGGATGCGTGTTCGATAATGCACAAGGCTCTGGGTCCGGCCATGGTGGATTGGTAACTGCAATGTCCGGTGCGCTAGTTGAAAACAATGTCTTCGCAAATACTATCACCACCGGCATTGAATTGGACGGCGGCGATACTTGTGCGTTCTTCGGAAATTATTTCACCAACACGGGCCAATGCTTTGACATGCACGGCAGTCACCCGCTCATGGAGTTGTTTGAAGGAAATGTCAGTGACGATTATTTTGAAACCGACGGGTATTATGGATCATGCTCTCATTTTACTTTTTTTAGGAACGATTGGACGGGTGGCGGTTACCTTGCTATAAAACTGAACCGCTGGTCTCGATACATGAACATTGTGGGCAATGTGCTGGGCCAAGCCACAACTGTTGGTGGTGCATGGCACTACGAAATGGATGAAACAAACCAAGTTTTCCCCGCAATTTTTTCGTTCGGGTTGCCCAACATAGGAAACCAGTTCTATCGCGGGGTTATAACCAATGACGCCGCATGGAATTACCCAGGCGCGAATTACTTTGATTCTGCAGTCACAGGTCTGCCTGTTCCCTTTAACACATTCACTTTCACTAATACACAGGGGCCGACCAACATTTTTACGGGTAACTTTGCCGGCATGGGTATTATACCTTACGCTTTGAACGTTAGACTAATTTTCCAGGATAATGAGAACACTAACTTGTATCATTCCCTCACAAGCGGGAATGGAATTTATCCTCTTTCCATCACGACATCGAATATGACAATCAATTCTTCCTACACTGTGTCGAATGGATGGACTGCGTATGTTGCAGGCAACGCTGGCTATCAGCAAGTTCAGGCTACCGACAAGAACACCCACCTCGTCACCGGCAACTATGACTATTACCACCAAGCGGTAACGTGGGACACCAATGGAGTACAGACCATCCCGACCTCGCTAATTTACCCAAACGGCGCGCCGGGGTGGTGGGGGACGAACCGCTGGCCAGCCATTGACCCGCTGGCCTCACCCATGGTGAGCGGCATTCCGGCCCAGGCAAGATACGCTAATCTCCCAGCTACAACAAACTCCCAATCGGGCATTACTTTGCCGACGAACCCGATTTCTCAACCGACGACGCTCCTTGCGCCACCTTCTAATTTGCTGGCTGCAGCTCCTGCCCAAAATAGCGCCAGTGGAACCAATAGTGCCAATGGCACCAGCAGCGCTGCTGGACTGGTGGGTTGGTATCAGTTGATGGAAACTTCCGGTTCCACGGCCAGCGATTCGAGCGGCAGCGGCAACCTGGGCACAACAGTAGGTGCGCCGACTTGGGAAAGTCCGGGCGTGCTGTTGAACGGGACTAGCCAATATGTGGTTTTGGCGCGCAATAATGGTTTGCCCCTCTATACCACTGCCGCGAGCAACAACGTGACCGTTTCCGTATGGGTTTACCTGGAACGTGGCAATTCAGATCAGGTACTCTATAGCGAGGGGGAAAATGGGGGAAGTGGAAGATTTCTCATGGACTTTAATAACAGTGCCAACCCGGGAAAAATATCCATTTATCTGCCTTCGACCTATTCTCCATCCGTGCTGAGGGCGAGCACCACACTTTCCTCGAATACCTGGTACAATATTGTTTGGACTGACAACGCTGGAACCGCTCAATTGTACATCAACGGTTCGCCCGATGGAGCCAATTTTAATTACACGCCCGCCGTCTCCAGCAGTACCGGCGGTGCTGCGATTGGGGCGGCTTATGATGGGCAGGCAGGCGATACGTATGGCTTTACCCACGGTATTATTGACGATGTGCGGCTATGGAATTATGCACTGCCTTCGTCCCAGGCGAGTACGATTTATAATGGCGGAAGAAATGGCGGAGGAGGTGCCATGGCGGGTTGGTGGAAGTTGGTGGAAACTTCCGGCTTGACGGCCCATGACTCAAGTGGCAACACTAATACGGGCACAACAATTGGTTCCCCGACATGGGGAAGTCCTGGTGTGTTTTTGAACGGGACGAACCAATTTGTGGTTTTGGCTCAGAATAATAGTTTGCCCCTCTACAGCACGGCCGCCAGCAATAGTCTGACCGTTTCCCTGTGGGTTTACTTGGAAGGTGCCAGCTCGGATCAGGTACTTTACAGCGAGGCAGGGAATGGTAGTGGCCGATTTCTCTTGGACTTTAACAACAGTGCAAACCCAGGCAAAATTTCGATTTTTCTGCCTACGACCTTTTCCCCGGCCACTCTTAAGGCGAATACCACTCTCGCTCTGAATACCTGGTATAATATTGTTTGGACGGATAATGATGGAGCCGCGCAACTGTATATCAACGGTTCTCCTGACGGAGGGAATTTTAATTACACGCCGGCGATCTCTAGCGGCACAGGCGGGGTGGCCATTGGGGCAGTTTATGATGGTCAGCCGGGTGATACTTACGGCTTTAGTCAGGGTAATATTGCGGATGTTCGACTATGGAAATATTCACTCCCTTTGTCTCAAGTGAGCACGATTTATAGTGGCGGGAGAGCCACACAATAGAAATTTTTTGGGCCGGTTGCCCACGCCGAGCGAGCGTACCGAAAGAGCTTACTAGACCGTTGAAAAAGCCTAAATATCGCAGCGGTTGAATCCCGGCTTGGCAGAAGGCACGCGGCCTACAAGGATCATTGGGAGATCACGGATTGTGTGTGCCCGGTGACCACACCGGGCGAGTTTCTCAAAGGGCTTTCAGGGCACGGTTTTAAACTGCGCAGAGCGCGCGGGGCTGAGAGCCACAGGCGCCTCGTCCACCCGAGCGCATGCAAATTTATTGAGGCGTTTTCAAACTTAGATCTTGCTGCGGCCGACGGAGCCGCGCTCCAAGGAAATGAATCCAGTTCCGCCCTAGCAGCCTGTTGAACAATTGCAAGAAACGCTGGGTGAGGGCACCCGGCCTACAGAATTTCAGTGGAAATCGAGGATTGTCTAAGCCCGGTACCCCCACCGGGCCGCTTTTTCAACAGCCTGCTAACCCCTTTTCATGAATCAAGCCGAGAAATTTGAACGCCTGCTCTGTACGAAGTCGATTCGGAGTGATTTGAGGCGGAGCTCTGTGCGGGCGGCCGGATTCACTGGAATTTCGAGCGTCATTGATTTTGTGATCCGCATTGGATCCACTGCCGTCCTGGCAAGGCTCATTCTCCCCGAGCATTTCGGTTTGGTCATGATGGTCACCGCCGTGACTTCTATCGCGGACCAATTCCGAGACCTGGGACTTTCATCTGCAACCGTCCAGAGAAAAGACATTACCCATGGCGAGGTGACCAACCTGTTTTGGTTGAATCTGGTCGCCGGTCTGTTGGTAGCCGCAGTCATCTGCACCGTCGCTCCGCTAGTCTCTATTTATTACAAAGAGTCGCGGCTCACCCTCATCACGTGCATTCTGGCGACGAACTTTATCTGGGGAGGGCTCATGGCCCAACACCAGGCGCTGCTGACGCGGCAGTTGAAGCTGGGGCATACTTCAGTCATCCGACTGTCGAGCAGCGTCCTCAGCACGCTGTTGGCCATCCTCCTCGGGTGGCAGGGTTATGGGTATTGGGCGCTGATTTGGAGAGAGGTGGCAAGGAGCGTTCTCATCGCCGTCGGCATGTGGTTGTGTTTCCCGTGGGTTCCCGGGTTTCCCAGCCGGAAGACGGATGTTCGGGGCTTGATCCACTTTGGCGCGAATTTGTGTGCCGCGAATATCCTGGCCAGCTTGAGCGGTGGGGTGGACCGGTTTCTTTTGGGCCGATTCTGGGGTCCTGCTTCGGTGGCCATGTATCGCCAGTCTTATCAATTGCTGGTAATGCCCATGGAACAAGCCATCGGCCCGGTCTATCAGGTCACGCAACCCGGGCTGAGCATGTTGCAGACTGAAGCAGAACGTTTTCGCCGCTTTTACCGGAAGGCGCTCACCCTCGTGTGCGTGGCGACAATGCCTCTGAGCCTCTTTGTAGCCGTGTACGCCCCCGAGATAACGCGGGTGTTGTTGGGAAGAAAATGGCTAGACGCTGCGCCCATCCTCATGATCATCAGTTACGGCACGTTTATCAAGCAAGCGGTCGGTTCGGCTGCTTGGGTTTTGCTAACCCGCGGGCATTCGAAGACGTATCTGGCGCTCACGTTGGCACAGAATGCGATTGTTATTCTTTTTATGGTGATCGGGGTGCAGTGGGGCACGAAAGGCGTGGCGGTGGCGGACGTGGCAGCGGCGTATTTTTTTATGTGGCCCATGCTTTACTATTGCCTCCGGAATTCACCGGTGAGTATCGGAGCATTTTTTGTCGCCATTGGCCGACCGGCGTGCTCAAGCTTGCTGATGTATGCTGTGCTGACAACCCTGAACAGCCTTATGCCGGCGGTGGGTGCGCCGGCGTGCCTCGCGCTGGGTAGTCTGGTGGCGATGCTTGTGTTTGGGGGCGCTTGGTTTGCTATTCCCGGAGGTAAGGCGGAGTTGCTCGACCTCGTTACTGATTTGCGCTCTGCTTTGCAGCGGAAGATCAGCCTGCGGAAGCCGGTCGAGCCGGTGCCGGCGGCTTGATTGCAGCCCGTGGGCTCCCCCTAAACGAAAAAAGTTGATCCATGCCTCCCCGAGTTTCCATTATTTTGACGGTTTACAAACGGACCAAGCATCTGGGCGAAGCCTTGGACAGTGTGTTGAGGCAATCATATCGGGATTTCGAGATCATTGTGGCAGATGATTCCGGCATGGCAGCGGCGCGCGGGATAGTGGAGACCAAAGCACGAATAGAACCGCGCATCCGTTATCAACCAAATCCTCAGACCCTGGGGATCGCCACGAGCATTGTGGAAGCGGTAAAGTCGGCGCAGGGCCAATTCATTGCGATCCTAAATGATGATGATCTTTGGGAGCAGGAATGCCTGACGGAATTGGTGGCCCCGCTCGAAGCCGATCGAAACCTGGTCTTGGCTACGTCTGACCATTGGATCATGAACCAGAGCGGTGAGATTGACGTGGATTTGAGCAATTCCTGGTCGGTTGACTTTGGCCGGGCCTGCTTACCTGAAGGACTTGTTGCCAACGCGGTTGAGTTTACCGTGCTCAAGGGCGGTCCGGCCATTAATATCACTTCCATTTTCCGCAAGGACGCGATTGATTGGTCGCTGCTGGTTCCCGAGGTAGCCGGCGCCTACGACTACTGGATTTCCTGCCTACTAGCGGCAACTCGCCGGCCTTTTTACTACGTTCCCAAGCGGTTGGGTCGGTGGCGGGTGCATGGAGCAATGGAGACAAACCGCCGCAGCCACGACAAAAATGAAAATCAAGTTTACATCTACGACACCTTGTTAAAGCGCGAATGGTTTCCCGAATTGAAAGCTGCTCTAAAAGCCAGATTGGCTGACGCTCTTTTTGCCGTCGGCCGCGACAAGTTGAATTTCGATCGCACCCGGGAGGCCCGGAGTTATTTGTGGCGGTCCTTTCGCCTTGACCATCGTCCCCGAGTGCTGATTCGCGCTGCCGCAAGTTGGCTGCCGGCTGCAATGCGCGCACTGCTCAAAGTAGGATACTGTGTCTTCCGGAGAGGCGATGGCTCCCCTGCAGAAGCTAACAAACAAAACCAGCTTGCCTGCCCAACTCCAGGCAGATTCGAGGAGGCTTGCAGCATCGGCCACGCTACGAAAACGAAGCTACCATGATCGCGGAGCGGAATAGGCTTGACGTTTTGACTACTTTACGGTTTTTTGCCGCGACATTGGTCTTTTTGTTTCATTACGCAGGCCATGTTACCGCGGGAGGTCCGTTCTGGTTGCAGGGGTTTACGAAACACGGCCACACAGCGGTAACCTTCTTTTTTGTGCTTTCGGGATTTATTTTGGCGTATTCCTACATTAGCCTCGACGGTCCCTCTGGTTTGAGGGGAACACAAAGGTCATTTTGGATCTCACGATTTGCGCGGATCTATCCGCTCTATCTAGTCGCCCTGTTGATTGCGCTGCCGATATATATATATGGAACGATCAAAGGGCGAAACCCTGTCGAAGATTCCTTTTTTGGTATTCTATTTGTTCCACTCATGTTGCAAGCTTGGATTCCGCCGATTGCCATCGAGTGGAGCCCTCCGGCGTGGTCGCTATCCGTCGAAGCTTTTTTCTATGTGATGTTCCCATTTCTGGCAAGAAAGACAATGCATTGGAATTGTCGTTTATTACTTGCCTTCTCGCTTTTATTGACTTTAGTAGTGGCCGTGATACGTGAGCAAATTTGGCCTACCAGCAAGGAGGGCCTCCCCGCCCTAAATTATAACTTCCGAAATCTCGCGTTGTTTTTGCCCCTGTTTCATCTGCCTTCCTTTTTGGTGGGGATGGCGCTCGGAGCCCAATTTCTAAAAGCCGACAAAACGGTGTCACCGCGAGATACAATTATATTCCACGCATCCCTTATGCTGCTATTGGCCATGTTTGCCGCACGCACAAAACTGCCGGACATCCTGTACAGCTCGCCGATCATGGTGGTGGCGTTTTCCTTGGTGATCTATTTTGGTGCTAGGGTGGTCACGTTGCCCGGAACGATCCTAACATATCCACTGTTGGTCATTCTGGGGGATGCGAGCTACGCTATGTACATATTGCAAGCGCCGCTCTCGGGCTGGTACGATGGTTTTCTTAAGATTTTTTTCAAAATACATGAATGGACTTACGATGTGCGGTTGGTGTTTTTATATTTCCTAATTCTGGTCGGAGCCAGCGTTGCCAGCCACAAATTTGTGGAAAAACCGTGTCGGCGAACGATTGTTGAGTGGTTTGAAAGGCGCGACAAAAAACTTCAAAAACAACCATGTTGCAGCGCTAAGTGATAGTTTTGCGATATTGCTGGATGGATGACAGGGTTGTTCAGTTCAAGACAGTTAGTGTTAAAGCCGTATGATCGATTAAACACGAAGCAAATTGGTGAAAATAAACAATGCAAACAATGGAAACGCCGACCTATCCCACATCAAGAGCTCTCACTGATGGGATCCTCGAGAGTAAAGAACACGGCGTCGTGGTCCTGGCTCCAGCCGGAAAGCTCGCTCGTCGGAGAATTGTCTATGTGGACAACTATGGCGGCGCTTCCGTGTGGGAGAAGATCAAAAAGGGCGATATGCCGCCCCACCACTTGCGCGGCTGTTTGGAATTGGTGCGCATGGGCTATGAGGTCGCCCTGGCCGAGCCCTTGCCGGACTTCTACCTTCGACGAAATGCCATTCCGCACGATCTCAAAATGCTGAATCTGGTTAAGCAGTGGCTGGGGCTAAACGGCGTTATATTTTGCGGACACAATGTGCTCTATTGGTTGCTATTGCTTCGTAAATTAGGCTACATTCGATGTCACATTGTTTCCAACTTATGGGCGCGGGAACCCCTGAACTTCGCTTCGGCGCATAGTGGTATTATCGCTCTGACGCGTGCTGGTGCCGAGCAAGCTGCCAAGCTGGCGCCCAAAGTCAAGGTGGCCCCGCTAGGTTGGGGGGCCGACTTGAGCATCTATCCCAAGTTACCTTACCGGCCGGAAGCATTTTTTTCTTGTGGGATTGCCCTTCGCGATTTTAAAACGATGAGTCTGGCCGCAGCACGCTGCAAGCAGTCATTGGAGGTGATTTGCCCGGGGATGCCCGAGGGTGTGTCTTGGCCTTCCAACGTGAATGTGATTGATAGTGGGAAGGGCTGGAATTTCGAGAAGAAGAGGGTGAGCTACGACCAACTTTTGCACAATTATTACGGGCGCAGTGCTGGCTCCCTCATCATCCTCAAGAAGGACCCCGAGGAATTCACGGCCGTGGGCTTTACCGAGATCCTCGAGGTGATGGCCATGGCGCGGCCGATCATCATGACCCGGACGGGCGCGTTGCCGACAGAAATAGATGTGGAGAAGACCGGTTGCGGTATTTTCGTTCCGCCCGAAGATTCCGAGGCTCTAGCTGAAGCGATTGCAGTTCTTGGGAGTGACCCCAAACGAGCAGAGGTTATGGGACAAAAGGGTCGCGCACTCGTGGAGAATTATTATAACATCGACCGTTACGCAAGGGATCTGCACAAGTTTTTCGAGGCGCTATGAGTTGCCTGATGGCTACGCGCAAGAACTTGGCAAGTGTAGAAAACTAATTATGAGCCTAATTGGACAAATGAAGCGGAACTTCAAGTTTGTGAATCAGTTGTACAAGGACAAAGCCTGGGTACGCTCGGTGTTGGAATCTCCAAATTGCAAGTTTGTTCATGATTTTCCACCGGGTCACTTTTACTCCCCGGTGCCAGATTTAGCGGACATCAGGGAAAGGGCAAAGAGCATCTTTGACCGGTCCACCGTGACGTTGAACTCCATAAACCTGAACGAGCAGAAGCAATGCGATCTGGCCGATGAATTTTCCAAATTGCATGAGCAAATGAAGTTTCCGGATCAGAAGTTGGCTGAGTATCGTTATTTTTTTGATAATCCGTACTTTAGTTATGGGGACGGTGTGATTCTCTATTCGATGCTGCGTCATTTCCAACCGAAGCGGGTGGTTGAAATAGGATCCGGCTTTTCCTCAGCCGAAATGTTAGATGTGAACGACCGATTCCTGAATAAGCAGGTGCATTTTACATTCATCGAGCCGTACCCCGAGCGACTGTTGGGTCTTCTGTCGGAAACAGATAAGATGATTGCCACCATTGAAGCGATGCCGGTACAGCGCGTGAAACTAGATGTGTTCCCTATACTTGAGGAAAACGATATTCTTTTTGTCGATTCCAGTCACGTGGCGAAAACCGGCAGCGATGTGTTGCACATCCTCTTCAATATTGTGCCGCTCCTCAAGAAAGGTGTGTTAGTGCATTTCCATGATATTTTGTGGCCATTTGAGTATCCTGAGGACTGGATCGAAGAAGGGCGCGCTTGGAATGAGGCCTATTTTCTTAAGGCATTCCTGCAGTATAATTCCAAATTCGAGATTTTGTTTTTTAATTCTTACATGGCGCTGCACCATGCTGGCGAAATGGCGTCGAAGCTGCCCCGAATGTTGACCTCTCCCTCCCTGCCAGAAACGCAAGGGAATACGAGCTTGTGGCTTCGGCGAGTCGGTTGATGTTCTCGCTGCTGCGTGCATGAGCAAATCTTCCCTGCGCATTCTTTATTTAACTTCGTGTTGGCCCGGGGGTGCCAGTTTTGGGGGCCAGTTGCGGGCATTGCATATTGGCCGCGCTTTGCAACAGATGGGGCAAGTGACGGTTGCGGTCGTGAGTTCGGATGGGGCCACGCCAGAACTGACAACCAGCACGGCAGCGGAATTTGCGGTGGACCCTGCGATACGGGTCAATCCCCAGCCAAACCAGGGGATCCTCCAACGTTTGCGGTGGGCATTCGATCCGCATTTTCTCAATGTGCATGGCTGTGTGGCTAATCCGGAAGACCGGAGCCGGCTGCTCCGGCGGTTTAAGGAGTTTGACCTGGTCTGGGTGCTGAATTCGCGCACGCCGAACATTCTCAATGAGTGGGACTGGCCGGGAGCGGTGCTGGATCTGGATGATGTGCCTAGCATGTACCAGCGCAGCCTCTGGCAGAATGGCAGCGGCTGGCGCGAAAAATGGAAAGCCGGAGTTCAAATGCAGCTTTTGCGGCGCCGCGAACGATTCTGGCGCAAGCGCTTCAGCGTGCTTTCGGTTTGCAGCGAGGCGGACCGCCAATACTTGGGTGGCGGCCCGCGCATCCATGTGATTCCGAACGGCTTCGAGCGGCCGGCGCGGGAGCCGCGGCGGCAGCCGGCCGATCCGCCTCGCCTTGGTTTTATTGGCCTTTATAGTTATGCGCCTAACCGGGAGGGTACGGAATGGTTCATCCGGTCGTGTTGGAATGAAATCAAGCAGCAGGTTCCCGACGCGCGTCTCCGCTTGGTGGGCAAAGACACCGACGGCCAGTTCAAGCCGCAAGCCCCAGATGTGGATGCGCTGGGTTATGTCGCCGATCCTGCAGCGGAGATCGCCACGTGGTCGGCCATGATTGTACCGGTGCTGCATGGCGCGGGCACGCGGGTCAAGATTGCGGACGCTTTCAGTCGCAAATGCCCGGTCATTTCCACGCAGTTGGGTGCCTTTGGATATGAGGTGCAAACTGGCCGGGAATTAATGCTGGCGGACCAGCCGGCCGATTTCGTCAACGCGTGCGTTGCTTTGCTGCGTGATCGCGCGGCAGCCACCGCGATGGCGGATCGCGCGTACGCTGCGTTTCTGGAAAAATGGACTTGGGACGCCATCGCGCCGCGTGTTTGGGCCGCCGCGGAAGATTGCTTGCGCCTACGCCGCGCGGTTGAGCGCGACTTAAACCACAGATGAACCCAGATGAACGCAAATAGCGGGACTTGTCGAGGCCTCGAAAACCAACGCCTGCCTCAAGATGCGGAGAGGTCCTTGCGCAAAGACCGCAAAGTCTAAAGCCGTAACAGTTTGAAACACCGCCGTTCTAATTGTGCCACGGATTACGCGGATCGCGCGGATGATGAACCACGGGAAACAACGAGAGGACGAGACTTCCAGTCGCCAGTTAATAATCCGTAGTCCGTACTCAGTCGTTCCATAATCCCTTTTGGCCCGCATTATGTTCTCTACGTTGTGGTTAATCCAATTACGGATTACAGAAGCTCGTTGATGAATTCCAGAGGCGCTGAGTGGGGGCGTCCGGCCTCCAGAATTTCTACGGGAAACGCGGAAGTGGTTAGCCCTTACCATTACTGGCTGATTATTGCGATTGGCTGTTAGGATGAATCAATTGTCGAATTCTGATAAACTGCTGGGGGGGCTGCTGGTCCGCAAATCTTGTTGGACGCTGTCAATCCGGGGCAAATTGTTGACCCTGGCCCTGACGGGGGGCCTGATATTTGGCGCGCTGCGCGGTATTCACCCTTTCCTGGCCGTCACCGATGCGGTGCCGGCCGACGTTTTGATCATCGAGGGGTGGATACCGCCAAGTACCATGCGCGAGGCGGCGACGGAATTCCAGCGGGGCGGCTACCATCACCTCGTCCTGCTGCGGCCCATTGTGGATGTGGCGGACAAGTATCAATCGGGGCGTTACACCGGTGATTACATGGCGAATCTGTTGCAGGAAGCCGGCGTGCCGGCGGCCGCGGAAACCACGCTCTTTCCGGTGGTGGCGCAAAAGGACCGCACGTTCCACTCGGCGCTCGCCGCCCGGCAATGGCTGGCGGAGCAAGGCCTGAACGTGAAATCCCTGGATCTCGCCACGCTGGGGCCGCACGCGCGGCGCTCGCGGCTGTTGTATGAGAAGGCGTTCGGCTCGCAGGTGAAAATTGGTATCGTCGCCCTGGTCAACCGCGAATACGATCAGGCCCATTGGTGGCGGACAAGCGAAGGGGTGCGCGAGGTCATTGGCGAAGGCATCGCTTATATGTACGCCCGGTTTCTGTTTTGGCCGGGGGCGGGAGGGTGAATCGTCCTCGTTCTCGTGCTCATCCTCGGGTTCTTTTGCCCCGGGAGGAACCAATCAAAATTAAAAGTTTAAAGCGCGAAGACAAAGCAGAAATAGGGAAAGCAGAAATCGGAGGTTGGAGGTTGGATAGAAGATCGCAGATTACAGATTGAAGAAAGAACAAGGCGCGGACACAACCCTTTCAGAGTTGAAGTTATTGATGGCTGATTCACCAAAGGTAGCCCCGAGAGTCTTCGGGGTAACTTTGGGCTGCATGACCCAATCCCGTTGGGATTGAGGGGCTTGGCGGTAGGTGAAGGGTTTCACGTATTTCGCGGTTAATATTTTTTGGGCCTTATGTGCCTTTTTGCGGCAAAATAATTGCTTTCAGATTTTGGGTGAACATGAATAAACTAAACAGAAAGAAACAACAAATATACCTATGTCTATGAAAATCGCCATTGTGGGTCTCGGCTACGTCGGGCTGCCCCTGTCGCTCCAATTTGCGCGCTCGGGGGTGGAGGTGCTGGGGCTGGATATTGACCCGGCCAAGATCGAGGCCCTGAACGCGGGGCGAAGCTACATCAAACACATCGAGGCTGCGGCCATCGCGGAGCCGGTGAAGGCCGGCCGGTTTGTGGCATCCACGGACTTTGCGCGCATCCGGGAAGTTTCGGCGATCATCATCTGTGTGCCGACGCCCCTGAACAAGAACCGCGAGCCTGATATTTCCTACATTATCGAGACCGGCAAAGCCATCGCGCCCCATCTGCAAAAGGACATGTTGGTGGCCTTGGAATCCACCACCTATCCCGGCACCACCGATGAGGATTTGCGCGCGGTGCTCGAAGCGGGCTCAGGCCTCAAGGCGGGAACGGATTTCCACCTGGCGTTTTCGCCGGAACGCGAAGATCCGGGCAATGATCTCAGCAAGGTGGAGCTGATTCCGAAGGTGATTGGCGGCTACACGCCCGCCTGCCTGGAACGCGCCAAGGCGGTGTATGGCCGGGCCATCAAAACGCTGGTGCCGGTGTCCTCCTGCCGCGCCGCCGAGGCTACGAAACTGCTGGAAAACATTTTCCGAAGCGTGAACATCGCCTTGGTCAACGAGCTGAAGCTGGTGTATAGCGCGATGGATATTGACGTATGGGAAGTGATCAACGCGGCGAAAACCAAGCCATTCGGGTTCATGCCGTTTTATCCCGGGCCCGGCTTGGGCGGGCATTGCATTCCGATTGATCCGTTTTATCTCACGTGGAAGGCGCGCGAATTTGGCCAGAACACGCGCTTTATCGAGCTGGCGGGCGAGGTAAATACCGCCATGCCGCTCCATGTGGTGAATCGCACGGCGGAGGCGCTGAACGCCCGCCGCAAGCCGGTGAACGGCAGCCGCGTGCTAATCGTAGGCTTGGCCTATAAACCAAATGTGGATGACGAGCGGGAATCGCCAAGTTATGTGCTGATGAATCTCCTGCAGGCGCGCGGCGCGGCCGTGGCCTACTATGATCCGTATGTGCCGGTGGTCCGGCCGACGCGCGAGCATTCGCATTGGGCCGGCATCAAGTCGGTGGCCTGGGATCGCCCGACGCTGGAGAGTTATGACGCCGTCATCATCGCGACCAACCATCAGGTGGTGAATTACCAGGAATTGGCCGATTGGGCACCGTGCATTGTGGACACGCGCAACGCCATGGTGGCGGTGAAGACGAAAGCGGGGCAGGTGTGGAAGGCGTAGGGTTGGGAGCCGAGGGCAGAAGTTAGAAGATGGGAGATAGAAGATGGGGCGGGAATCGTCCTCATGCTCCTTTTGCATTTTCCCGCGCTTGACTCCGTGACTGTTTTCACGACCATTCCCTTATGAATCCCAAGAGCGAAGTTGGTGGCAGGAGCGCTTGCGAGAGCGAAGACCACCCTTTCCATGAACCTCGTACCGCAGGCGTCCCGCCTGCGGGTTCACCGAGCGTCTCGCTCGGTGTCGGAACTGGCGGCGAGACACCGCCAGAACCCGCAGCCGAGGGCGGCCGCAGTACGGTGGCGATGGTTCATGGGTTCCGGCTCGGCCGGCTCAGCCTGGTGCTGGCGGCGGGGGGACTGGGGCTGCTGGGGCCACAGGCGGCCGACGCCCAAGTGACGGCTTTTGATCCCAACAGCGTGCTGGCCAATTCTGCGCCCACGCCGCCGCTCCAGACACAGGATCAGCAAAGTGTGCCGAATGAGATGGCGGTATTCCAGCCCGCCGGCACAGGCGCCGTTAATCCGTTGCCACAAATCTTCCGGTTTGGACCGCTGCAGTTGCATCCCAGCTTGGATTACGATTTTTCGTATGGCAACGGCCTCCAATCCACTCCGGGCAATCAGCAAGCGAGTATCATCCAAACGCTTGCGCCCGGCCTCCGGGTGGATTTGGGCAAACACTGGGCCTTGAATTACACGCCTTCCTTTCAGTTTTACTCCAGCGATCAATTCCACGACACCGTAAATCAGGCCTTCGCGCTGACCGGCGGTTTCGCCTACGCGGATTGGAAGTTTGGCCTGGCGCAAACTGCGGGATACTCTTCTTCGCCGACCGTGGCCACCGCCACGCAGACCGACCAGACAGGCTATGGCACATCTTTGACTGCGTCGCATCCACTGACCTCTAAAATATCCGCGGACTTGGCGCTGGATCAAAGCATCGCCTTGGCCTCCGGTTTGGAAGATTCCTACACTTGGTCCACGATGGACTGGCTGAGCTATGAGTTCTGGTCGCGCCTGAACGTCGGGATTGGCGCGGGCGGCGGCTACGTGATGGTGCGAAGCGACAGCCAGGTCAACGGCGCGAGTGCGAATCAAAATCTGGACCAGACTTACGAAGACCTGCAGGCCCGGATCAACTGGCGGGCCACGGACAAAATCAGCTTTCAAATCAGCGGCGGCTTCGATGATCGGCAGTTCAGCACTGTCGGTTCGAAGGATTCGTTGAACCCGATTTTCAGTGCCGCCATCCAGTATCAGCCATTCAAGGACACGCAGATCTCCCTCTCGGCGGGAAGTTCAGTGTCCTCCTCCACCCTTTATGTCGCCGCCCAACAAACCCAGAGCACCACTGTGGGCCTCAACCTGAATCAACAACTGTTCCGGAAGTTCTCCCTGGGGCTGGGCGCCGCTTATGCGGAGACGGCTTACAGTACGGCGATCGCAGAAGGCTCGGCGGCGGCTGCGAACCGCACCGATAACATTGCTTCCTTCAATGTCCGACTGAGCCACCCCTTCTTCCAGCGCGGCACCTGGTCGGTCTTTTATCAATACTCGGACGACACCTCGAACCAGCACGGCTATACCTTCGCGAGCAATCAAACCGGATTTGAGGTCCAGTATGGCTTCTGATGGTCGAGGGCTGAGGGCGAGGATAGAAAATAGAAGATGGTTGATAAGAGAGCAGATTGAAGAGGAGCGCGGGTTTGTAACCCGCAGCGATGTGGCCACGTGGAGAGCGCTGGAAGGTGTTAGGGTGACTTGAAGCTCCTGGTTGAAACGGGCTTTCAGCCCTTGTCGGGATTATGTTTTGGTTCCTGGGACGTTGGGCTGGCTGGTAGGGAACCGCTCCGTTGGCGCTCAGCCCGCTCCGCTCTCCTGGCTACAATCCGCGATCTGCGACCTGCGAGGCACTCATTTTGAAAACTTCCCTTAACCGATTCGCACTGGCGGCCGGCGTGCTCACGCTGGTTTTTGCCGTCCCATTGTGGCGGCTCTTCAACTTTGCCAGGGCTGACGAATTATTCTCCTACATTCCGTTGATGCCATTCATCAGCGGATATTTGGCTTGGACGTTCAAGTCGGAATTGCCGCGCGAATCCGCGCCGGCGCGCTCCGTGGGCGTGCTTTTGTTGGCAACGGGCGCGGCGGCGCTGGGGGGATATTTTTTGCTGGCGCGCACGGCCACCGCGGCCAGCGTCGAAAACGCCTTAGCTCTCGGCACGCTGGGCTGGCTTATGAGTTTGGCTGGCGCGGGCTGCTGGTTTTTGGGCGGCGCCTTGATGCGCGCCCTGGCGTTTCCGTTCGGCCTGTTGCTATTCATGATTCCGTTTCCCTTTGGTCTGCGGGACGGACTCGAGACGGTGCTGCAACATGGCTCCGCGGAGGCGGCGGATTGGTTGTTTATCCTCTCCGGCACCCCACTCATCCGTAGTGGCTTGGAGTTCCAGTTATCGGACATTAGCTTGCGGGTGGCACCGGAATGCAGCGGCATTCATTCCACCTGGGTGTTGCTCATCACCAGCCTGGTGGCGGGGCGGATGATTCTGCGCCGACCTTGGAAGCGCGCGCTGCTGTGCCTGGCTGTGCTGCCACTGGCGCTGCTGCGCAATGGCTTCCGCGTGTTTGTTCTGGGCCAGCTCTGCATTCACATTAGCCCGCGGATGATTGATTCGCCCATCCACCACCGCGGCGGCCCCATATTTTTTGTGTTGTCACTGGTACCCTTTTTCTTGCTACTTTACTTCCTGAGAAAGAGCGAGGGCGCGGCGGGGTCAATCCCGGCGAAGGAGCCGCCCAGTGTGGGCACCGGGCTTACAGCCGCAAAGGGATCGCCCGGTGAGGGCACCAAGCCTAGAAAGGTTTGAATTTTTTTGGAAATGAGCGCAAGAATCGAAAGTGCGGCTGGGGATGAGGGTCGCGAGACGACAGACTAGGGATTACCGACAACAGCAAGGGGACGAAGGGAGGAGGGAGTAACCGAGCCGTGCCGGGAAGCCGGCGCTCCGGATCAATGCAGGTCTGACGTGTGAAACGAGGATGAGGACGAATTGGCTGCAATCTCAACTATTATGATTAGAGAAACGGAACAGAATGGGACAATGGCAAAGTGTATGAAACAACTTCTACGTATTTTAGGTTTAATGCTCACGGTGGGGGTGTTGGCGTGCGCCGGTACCGGCTGCACGGCCAAGGCCAAGAAGGCCTATCACTTGTCGCGGGCCAATCACTATTACGACGCCGGCAAGCTCCAGTCGGCGGAGCTTGAATACCTGAACGTGCTGCGCTTCGACCACGAGAACCCGCAAGCATTCGGCCGGCTGGGGCTGATTGCGTACGACCAAGGCCGCGTCCAGCGGGCCGGATTTTTTCTGACCAAAGCCAGCCAATTGGCGCCAGAGGACTTGGAGCTGCGGCTGAAGCTGGGCCTGATCTACGTTACGATGGGCCAAGTTTCCAATGCCTTGGTCCAGGCGAATTATGTGCTCGACCGGAAGCCGCAGGATGAGGAGGCCCCGCTGCTGCTGGCGGAGGCCTCGGTTCAGCCCAAGGCAGTGGCTGCAGCCCGCCAGCGGCTGCAAACCCTCGCGCGCGCGGGCGACCGTGCCGCCTATGAGGTGGCGCTCGGGAATCTGGCTTTGCGTGAGCATGATGAGGCCGCCGGTACGAACGCCTTCAACCTGGCGTACAAGCTGGACCCCAAATTTGCCGCCGCCAATGCCGCGCTGGGCACGATGGCGTGGGCGCGAAGCGATTTGAAATCCGCGGCCGGTTGGTTCCAGGCAGCGGGCGACGCTTCCCCGCTGCGATCTCCCCGCCGGCTCCAGGCGATTCGATTCAAGCTGCAGACCGGCGATCGCGCGGGCGCGCGGGCGGGGCTGGCGGAAATCCTCAAGACCGCGCCCGATTACGTGCCGGCTTCCCTGCTGCTGGCTCAAATTGCCTTTGCCGAAAAGCAGTGGGACGAATGTGCCGGTTTGCTGGACCAAGTGCAGAAGTTGGATACGGGTAATTACGACGCGCTCTTGTTCCAGGGCCAGTTGGATCTGGCGCAGAACAAGCCCGCTCAGGCCGTCACCGACATGGAGCGGATGGCCCGGTTTTATCCCAAGCTGCCGCCCGTGCAGTTCCAATTGGGTGTGGCCTATCAAGCGGCCAACCAGTCGGACAAGGCGGCCGCCAGTTTCGAGCAGGCCTTGAAACTCAACCCGGATTTCGCCGAGGCCACGCTGCGGCTGGCGGAAATGCAAATCAAGAGTCGCAACCCCGATGCCGCGATCCCCGCGCTGGAGCGGCTCCGCCAGAAGCACCCCGAGGCGGTGGCGGGGCAGTTGTTGCTGGCCGACGCGTACCGCCTGCGCAACCGGGCTAGCGACGCGCTGGTCATTTACCAAGCGGTGGAAACCAAGTATCCCACCAACGCCCAAGTGGCGCTGCTGCACGGCGCGGTGTTGTTTCAGATGAAGGACAATGCCGGGGCGCGCAAGGTGTATGAGCGGGTTTTGGAACTGGCTCCCGGCTACCTGCCCGCGATTGAATCGCTGGTGGACGTGTACCTCGCCGAGAAGAACGTGGATGGCGCTACCCAGTTGGTTAATCGCGAGATTCAAAAGGCGCCCAAACGGGAGGACTTGCGGCTACTCGCGGCCAAGATCCCAGCCTCCCAAGGCCAGCGGGAGCAAACCGAGGCCGCCCTGCAGCGGGCCTTGGACGTTGACCCGACGAACCAGACCGCCAGCCTCTTGCTGGCACAAGCCTATGCTGGTGCCGGCCAGTACGATAAGGCACTCGCAAACCTCAATACTTTCCTGGCCAGTAATCCCACGAACCTTTCGGCGCTCATGCTGACGGCCGAAATTTACTCCGCCAACACCAACTATCAGAGCGCGGCTGAGGCTTACGAAAAACTGTTGACTTCCAATCCCAAATTCAGTCCAGCGATGAATGACTTGGCCTACTTGTATTCGGAAAATCTGAACAAACTGGATCGCGCTTACGAACTGGCCCAACGCGCCCACCAATTGCAGCCGGCGGATCCGTCCTCTGCGGACACGTTGGGCTGGATTGATTTCAGACGCGGCTCCTACGAGGCCGCTTTGGGGTTGTTGAAAGATAGTGCCGCCAAATTGACCTCGGTGCCGGAGGCGCAGTTCCATTTTGGCATGGCGGCGTACATGACGGCGGACGAAGCCACCGCCCGCGCCGCGTTGCAGCGGGCTGCGCAAGGCACCAATTTTACCGGCCGCGCAGAATGCCTGCTTTGCCTGTCCATTCTGGACCTGAACCCGGCCACTGCGGATGCCGCCGCCCGGGCCCTGCTCCAAAAGCGCGTCGCCCAACCGGGCGGCGACCCGATCGCACTGCTGCGGCTCGCCCCCATTTATCAACGTGAGGGCAACCACGACCAAGCTCTCGCCGCTTACGAAGCCTTGCATCAGGCTGTGCCCAGAAATGTGGATGCCTTGGTCCATCTGGCCCAGCTTTACGCCCCCAAGGATCTTCCGAAAGCGTATGAGCTGGCCAAGGAAGCCAGCAAACTGGCGGCTTATGATCCCCAAGTGTCGCACACTCTGGGACGGTTGGCGTTTCTGTCCGGGGATTATTCGCTGGCCGCGAACGTCCTGCAGCAGGCCCTGCAAAGCCAACCAAACGATGCGGCGCTGCTCTTTGATTTCGGGCAGGCCGCGTACGCCGTCGGTAAGATTGCCGAAGCCCAGGCAGCCTTGCAAAGCGCTCTGGGACAGAATCTCCCCGCAGCGCAGGCAGCACAGGCCCGGCGCATGGCCGACCTGATTGCACTCGCAGCCAATCCGGCGCAAGCCGCTGGGGCCAGCGCCCGCCTCGCGGAAATCTTGAAAGCGGAACCGGATGATGTCCCCGCGCTCATGGCTCAGGCGGCCGCCAGCGAAGCAACTGCGGACCGGGCCGCGGCGGAGCAGGCCTGCGAGAAAGTCCTGGCCGGCCATCCGAAATTCATCCCGGCCCAGCAGCAGCTCGCCCGGCTTTACATTGCCGACAACAAGTTGGATCGGGCCAGCGCGCTGGCGCAGCAAGTGCATGACGCCTTGCCGGAGGATCCAGCGGCCGCCAAACTTTTGGGCGTCATTCTGGTTCAACGCGGCGATTACAGCCGCGCCCTTGCGCTGCTTAAGGAAAGTGCCTTCAAATTGAAGGCCGACCCCGAGGTGCAATACTATCTTGGAACGGCCCAATTTCACCTCAAGAACCGGACGGAAAGCAAGGCCAGTCTGCAATCGGCTCTGGCGCTTAAACTGGCCGAACCGCTCGCCGAGTCCGCGAAGAAGATGTTGGCGGAGCTGAAGTAGCCAGCCCCTCCCGTAGCGTCAGGCTCCTTGCTTTACCTAGAGCCGCGCTTCCCGCCTGCGTGGCGTGATGGCGACCCAGCCCGGCGGCGAGAGTTTCCCGCAAGGCGAAGCGCATGAGGATGCTGGTGTGTCGCGCCATCATCCGCGGCTATTTCCGGGTGGCAGGGCTGCCATCCTCCACGTCTGGCACGGATGCCAGACGCTAACGACTTTCGCTTCACAAGCTTCTGTTTTCTTCAATCAGCTTCGACTGTTCTCCCTTCGGCTTCCGCTAACCACGGGCCTCCGCCTGCATTTCCACTACGGTCACTCCATTTTCCGGCATTCTGCTTGCTAATTCGTTGGCGTAGGTGAATAGTTCTAACACGCTTAAATTACGTCAGCTAGAGGGGTTTGCTTGAAACAAAGTCGCATCGTTTGGTCGCTGGTTGTGGGCTTCGCCACTCTCGGGCTATTCGTTTGGGCGCGTCACCGCAGCCCCTCGGCGGACCGGGCCGAGGCACCCGTGGCAAAAATCCTCGCCCTTATAAATTCAAATTCCAATGCAACCAATGTGGTCGCGGCCGGCGGGTCGCAAGCCACTGCTTCCCAAAATCTGCCAGCCCAACCCAAGTTGACTCGGGCGGCCGCGTTACCCGGCGCCGCGGTGGCTGCCAACGCCGCGCCGACGGCGCTGGCGAACTTTGCGAAATGGGCGGAGGACTACAGCCGGGCCTCGGCCAACGTGGTGGAGGGGCAGCGACTGGCGTGGAAACGGCGAGAGGCGATGCTGGCCTTGATCCAAACCGATCCGGCCAGGGCGCTCGCGATGGCTGCGCCATTTGCGTGGCGGCAGGAGTTACCGGCGCAGGTCGCCCGCTTCTTGGAACAGCAACTGGATGGGCGTGGCGATTTTACCGTGGCAATGGGGACGGATTTCGCCCAAGGAAAAACGACCGTGCTGCGGAACGTGCAACTCGGTGGTTCCAATTATCAGGCCTTTGTTTATGGTCGGCGGCTGACTCAAACGTGCCGGAGCGGGATCCCCTTGCACGGCATTGCCCTGGACGGCAAGCTGGCGTTATCGAGTGAACCACTGCGAGAATTGACCCGGGATGAGGCGGTCGCGCTGGCCCAGCGGCGCGGCCAGTCGTTGGAGGAGATCTGCGGCGTTTCCGGGCAGACGGCCGACTCGCGCCGGCAGCCGGTGTATGCGGAAAGCGGCGGCGGGGTGCTCTGCTTTTGCGGCGTGGACCATTTTAGTTTCGTGCAGCACAGATGGGTCTTGGCCGAAAGTGGCGGCACGGCGGCCAGCGGCGAAACTCCCCCGGTGGGCGGCATTGGCGGGCCGGTGAATGACGCGTGGACGCATGGCGTGAAAACTCTGCTCTTCATGCGCTTGAATTTTCCTGATGATTTGACCGAACCGATTTCCGAGGGGGACGCTTATGCGATGATGGATGACGTCAACACCTTTTGCACCACAGTTTCGTATGATCTGGCCGCGCTGGATACGACGGTATCGCCGCTGGTGACCCTGCCGCAGACCAAGGCGTACTATTCCGCCGATCCCGGCCTGTTGCTCACCGATGCCCGCGCGGCGACCAAGCTGGCCGGCTACGACACGGCGAACTACGACCGCGACATGGTGGCGTTTACTTCCGTGCCCAATTACACTTTTGGCGGGCTGGCTTACGTTGGGGGCAAGGGCGTTTGGCTGCAAAGCATCGGTGCAGGTGTGGCGGCGCATGAGCTGGGCCACAATTACGGCCTCATGCATGCCAATTTTTGGGATGCCACCACCAATTACAGCATGATGGGGCCGGGAACGAATCTCGAATACGGCAATCCTTACGACACCATGGGCGCGGCCGGCGCAGGCATTTACCAGTTTGACGCTCCGCATAAGAATCAGCTCGACTGGCTGAAGTCTGACGCGGTGCAAACCGTCACCAGCAATGGCGTGTATCGCATCTATCCATTCGACGTTCCTGCGTCCGGGCGTGTCCCGGGCCGGTGCTACGCCGCCGCGGTACAAAAGGATGCCCTGCGCTATTACTGGCTGGAGTTTCGCTCGCTTTTCACCGTGAATCCGTGGAACGAAAACGGCCTGCTGCTGAACTGGGCGCCATGGCCGGAAAGCAGCGGGGGCACGCAGTTAATTGACACCACGCCCGGTTCGCCCGACGCTGGGGACGGCCTGAGCCGCGACGACGCGGCGCTGGTGATTGGCCGCACTTTCAACGATAACGCTGCCGGCGTCCACCTCACCCCTTTGCAACGCGGTTCCTCTGGCACCGATCCCTGGATTGAGTGCCAGGTCAATTTGGGGGCGTTCCCCGGCAACCAGCCGCCGACTTTAAGCCTGGAGGTGGATACCACGAATGTCGCGCCCGGCACCGTGGTGCATTTTCACGCCGTGGCCTCCGATCCGGATGGGGACACGCTGGCATACGCGTGGTCCTTCGATGATTTGACTTTCTCCACGAACAACCTGTCGTGGACCGCCAAGGTTTTTAGCACGCCCGGCGACCACGTCGTACGGTGTGTGGTCAGCGACATGAAAGGCGGCGAGGCGAGCGCCAACGCGATCGTCACGGTTGGCGGTCGCGGCGGCTATCGGGTGACCGGGCAGGTCACGGACACGAATGGCTTACCGCTGGAAGGAGTGCTGGTGGGCAATGGCCTGATTGATCCCACGCAATTCCTCGGCGGCTGGACCGATAGCGATGGCAAGTATGTGCTCGTCAATCTTGGCGCAACGACTTTCAATTTGAATGCCTTCCAATTTGGCTACACCTTCGCACCGACGACTTGGTCGAACCCGCTGCAGCCGACGAATGACATGGGAGGCCTGGATTTTGTGGCCACGCCGCTGCCAATGATGCATCTTTCCGTGGACACCAACCTGGTCGCGGAAACCGATGGCAGCGCGCATTATTTCACCGTGACGAGCACGGGCCCCACCAATAATGATTTTCCCGTGAATTTCGTGCTATCCGGCACGGCCACGCTGGGCGCGAATTACACCTTGGACAGCGCCTTGACCACGACGAATGTTCTCATCATTCCCGCCGGGACCAACCGCGTGACGTTTGCCTTGCACGCGCTGGCCAATGCGTTGCTGGAGGGGCCGGAAACGGTGGTGCTGACCTTGCTGGATGACGATTTGAATTACGGCTCGCCCAATTACGCGCTCGCCCCTTTGGCTACGGCCACCATCACCCTCAGTAATCCGAATCCGCCGGCCCAGCCCACCGTGACGGTCGTGGCCGCGACGCCGGAAATTTCCGAGAACGGAATTGACCTGGGTGAATTTGTGGTTACGCGCGCCGGTTCCACGCAGCATGCCTTGGTGGTCAACTATTCCGTCGGTGGCACCGCGTCGCCGGGAACGGCTTTCGTGCCGCTGGCTGGCTCGGTGATCATACCCGCAGGCCAAGCCAGCGTAACCCTGTTCTTGCAGCCTGTGGACGATCATGCGGCGGAACCCAACTCGACGGTGGTGGCCACACTGCTGGCCAGCGCCGGCTATGTCTTGGGCACCCCGGCTGCCGACACCATCACTATTCTGGACGATGACGTCACCACGGTGACCGTGTTCCCGGTCAGCGAACCGGCGGTTGAGCCGTCGTTGCCGGGCACCTTCGTCGTCAAGAGAGACGGCGATTTGACGGAGTCATTGCTGGTCTATTACGCGATCGGCGGCACGGCGGTGCCCGGCGTGGATTATGTGCCGCTGCCAGGCTCGGTCACTATTCCGGCGGGCGCGGCGGTGGCGTACGTGACGTTCACCCCGCTGGCCGACAGCGCTTTTCTGCCGGACAGTCAAGTGACCCTCACCGTGACCAATGCATTGAACTACGACGCCGGCACGCCGGACACTGCGAGCATGGACATCCTGCAAAGCGCGCTGCCCACAGTCAGCGTCACCGCGCCGGCGGCGGCGGTATCCGAGCAAGGCACCAGCTTCGGCGAATTCCAGGTTTCCCGTACGACCAAGAGCGGCAATTTGACCGTCTATCTCGCGGTGAGCGGCACGGCGGCCCCCGGCTGGAATTACTTGCCCCTCGACAATTCAGTGGTGATTCCCGACGGCGCCAGTTCGGTGACGCTCTCGGTGATTCCCTTTCAGGACGCGATCTTGGATTCCACGCTGACCGTCGAGTTGACCGTCCTGGCGAATACGAATTATAACGTCGGTTCGCCGGCCACGGCGACCTTGAGTATTTCGGACGACGGAACGAGTCAAACTCCCGGCATTGGTTTTTGTTTCGCCACGTCGGCCTACTCGGAAAGCCAGTCGCCCGGCATTGCGGTGGGTTTGACTTACACGTCGGCCGTGCCGGTCACGGTGGGTTACAAGGTAATCGGTGGCACGGCGGCACCGAGCCGCTATTCACTGCCGCAGGGCACCTTGACCATCTCGAACAACTTGGTGGGGATGATCCCGCTACAAATCGTCAACGATACCACCGTTGAGCCGCCGCAGACCGTCGAACTCGTGTTGTTTAACCCCGTCAACGCCACTCTTGGCGCTATCCGGGTCCACTCCTACACGATTCTCGATGATGATCTCGCTGCCGTCAGCGTCACGGCCACCGCGCCCAACGCCTCGGAGACTGGCCCCGTGCCGGGCAATTTCCGGATCGCGCGCATCGGCCCAACCAACGCCAGCCAGTGGGTGAGTTTTCAAATCACCGGTACCGCCAGTGCACCGGCGGATTATGCGCCGCTTGGCACATCCGCCACGATTCCCGCCGGCGCGGCGTACGTGGATTTGCCGGTGGTTCCCACGCAGGATCTGGCGCCGCGGCTGCCCCAAACCGTCGTGTTGACGCTGATCAGTGCGACCAACGGCGCCATCGTGGCGCCCAATATTGCCACCGTGACCATCAGCGACAGTCACACTAATCCGCTGCCTCTCATTGTGGTCACGTCCACGAACCAGCCCTATGCCGTGGCGGGCGGGAGTAATGGCGCGTTCGTGTTTACGCGCACTGGGCCCACGAACAGCGCGCTGACCCTTTCGTTCACCCTGGGCGGCACGGCCCCGGTCACGCGCTACGCTGCCCTGCCCAGCACCGTCACCTTTCTCGCCGGGCAATCTTCGGTGGCGCTGCCCGTGGTGGCCATTGACGATCATCAGGTGGAGGGCGAGCAAACGGTCACCTTGACCTTGAGCGAAAACGAAACCTATCGTTCCGCGTATCCGTCGTCTGCCACGGTGACGCTGCAGGATGGCGACCAGAGTGTGTGGATCGACGCCAGCATATTTGACGCGGCCAAGTACGGCCTGGTCCCCGGCCAGTTCACTTTTTCGCGTTTTGGCACCACCAACACGCCGGTCACCATTTTTTATACCATCAGCGGCACGGCCAGCAACGGTTTGGATTATGTGCTCATCACCAACTTCTTTGTCATCCCGGCGGGGCAACTCACGGCCACTCTGCCCATCCTGCCGCGGCACAACGGCATCGTGGAAGGGCCGGTGACCGCCGCCCTCACCCTGCTGAGCAACCCGGCCTATGTTCTCGGCACCCGCACGAGCGGCACCGTGACGATTGACGACGATATGCCGATGCTAACGGTTTCTGCCCTGGTGACCAACGTGCTCGAAGGCGGCAATTCCAACGGGGTCTTTCGCATCACGCGCACCGGCGATCCGAAATATGATTTCGCTGCCTATCTGGCAGTGGGCGGCACAGCCACTTACGGCCTGGATTATCCGCCGTTCCTGACCAATATTTATTTCTCATGCGGTATTACTTCGATTGACCTCTTCGTTACGCCCTCGAACAATCTCGTGGCGGATGGGGATCACACGGTGGGCACCGCGCTTCTGCCGTCTCCGCCATACACGATCTTGTCACCGAGCAATGCGGTGCTGACCATCGCCGATGCCGGGACGAATCAGACACCGCTGGTGCTCATCACGAACCCGGTAACCTACGTGGCATTCATGGACGGCACCAACGCCGGGTTGGTCCTCGATGCAACCATCATCGACGCCGATCCGACCAACGCCACGCTCAGCTGGACCGTGGTCAGCGGGCCGCCCAGCTATGTTTTTGGAAACACCAACGCGGCCGATACCACCGTGCTGTTCACCAACGCCGGCGTGTATCAGGTGCGCCTTACGGCCAACAATGGGGTGTTTCAGGGCCACGCGGATATTCTGGTTTTCGTTAGCGACGAGGTGCTGCCCGCAACGAATATCTTGCATTGGTCTCTGGACGAGGGCACCGGGACGAATGTAGCCGACATCTCGGGTACCGGGCGCAATGGCTTTCTCAGTGGCGGCCCGGCGTGGATCACCAATGGGGTCATTAATGGCGCGCTCCAGTTTTTCGGCACCAACGATTGCGTGCGCCAGGCCGCCGGCTCCAACACGCTGAATGGGCTGAATGCGTTCACGCTTTCCTTGTGGCTCAAACCGGCGGATATTGCGGACCGCGGCTTTTTGACGGCCGACGATGCCGACACCAACGCCACATTCGGTCTGGCCACCCGGATTTCCGCCTCATGCGGCAACGAAACGAATGTTGTCGAAGCCACGTTCGCGACCAGCGGCGGCGTGGTCCATCGCGCCAGTGCCAGCAACGCTTTGACGCCCGGCCAGTGGCAGCATTTGGCGCTGACCTGGACGAACGGCGAGGAGCCCAAATTGTATTTCAATGGTCAATTGGACCAGCCCTCGTCCGGTTTTGTCGCGGCGTTCGGTGTGCTCACCAATTGTCCGCAGTTCATCCTTGGCAAAGGCGCGCTCGACACGCCCGCCTCTTGGAGCGGCGCCATGGACGATGTGCGCGTCTTTAACGTGGCCTTGAACGCAGATGAAATTCTGGCCCTCGCGGATGGCCCGGTGACCAATCACGCTCCGGTCGTGGATGCCGGCACGAATGTCCTGCTGCAGCTGGGCATGCCGGCCACGCTGGTGGGAACCGTCACGGACGACGGCTTGCCGAATCCGCCGGGCATGGTCATCAGTGCTTGGACGTATCTGGGCACGAACTTGGTCACGATTCCCAACCCGGCGAGCCTGAGCAACACCCTTGATCTCACCGTGCCCGGTGATTATATTTTGCAGTTGTCGGCGTTTGACGGTCAGCTCACATCGTTCGCCGAGGTGACGGTATCTGTGATTCCGCCCACGGAGGTGGATATTTACGCCGATATTTCCGACGCGTACGACATGGGGCCGGTGGCCGGCGATTTCACGCTGACGCGCACCAGCGATACGAATGAATTGACCGTGTATCTGGCCATTTCCGGAACGGCCAGCAACGCGGTGGATTATATCACACTGACCAATGCGGTGACTTTCCCGGTGGGATCGAATTCCTTGGCGCTGCCGGTGCTGCCGATTCTGAGTTATGACATCAAAGGAGACCAATCGGTCATTGCGACCATCGTCACCAATAGCGCCTACTATATCGGCAACGGGCAGGCGACCGTGACGATTCATGATTCGCCTTATGGTGTCTGGAGCATCGCCAATTTCACGCTGGAAGAATTAACGCAACCGCAGATCAGTGGCGCGGGGGCGGATTTTAGCCAGGATGGGATTGCCAACTTTGCCAAGTACGCGTTCAACCTCGACCCCAGGGCTGTGAATGCCAATCCGCCGTACACGTGGAATTTTGAAGCCGATACCAACGACAGCCAGTTGCACCTGACGCTGACCTATACCTGCGTCTTGCCGCCGCGGGTGGTGCAATACGGCGTTTACGTCTCCACGGATCTCCTGACGTGGAACACGGGCACGAACTACGTGCAGGATTTTTACCGCACGAACAACCCGGACGGCATTACTGAAATCGTGAAGACGCGCGCGCTGATGCCGTTTCCCAGCCCGACGAATTTGTTCATGAATATTCGCGTCTGGCTGGAACAGGTGCCTGGGCCATAGCTGGCGGTCGGTGGTAGGGAGTGGCTGAGATCGCCGGCACGTGTTCGGCGCTTCTGATCAACTCACCATGCTGGCTCTTGCTTGGATAGTTCCCGCTCAATCCGAGAATCGGGGATCAGCCAAATAATTGCCACAGCCAGGTAGAGCACCGCCGAAACCCAAGGCTGCCAAAAGACCGCGGCGATGCTGCTGGCATAAGCGACCTGAGAAAGCTTCCCTTCCAGATCGCGGCCGATCGCGCGCGCCAGATTGGATGACTGACCTTCGCGCCGAAGAATGCACTGTTGAAGGATCCAATAGGCGATAGCGGCAAACAGCAGGACCGAACCTGAGCGAATCTTGTTCATGATGGTGTGCCAACCGCCGCCCGAGCCGAGCCGGCCCCTTGGCTCGGGCGAGTAATCGCATAACAACGCCGCCACGATTGTAGCATTTTGGAAAAATGGGGCATGGTCTTATCCGTGAAGCCTGCCGCGATTTGAACTGGCGCGGAGGCGCTCGTTGATCATGGCTATCTGGCACTATCGCTTTGCGCATGCCTCCTACCCAGAAAGGGCAAAATCACCGTAGCGCCTGAAATGTCCTTTCACCGTCACGCCAAATCGAACACCTAGAAGGCTGGGTTGCAACCAGTTTTTTCCACTTTTGCGAGACGTTTGGCCACTGAGGCTGCTGAAGCATGGTCCAGCCTGGCTCCGTGCAGGGTTTAGTGGTAGGTTATCACCACGACGCCACCGATAATGCTGATTTTGCTAATCGCAAGCGCGGTTCCTGACCGGATACGATAAAACTGGGTGTTGCCGGATAACGGAGCCGATATGGTCTCGGTGCCAAGATTTGCCGATTGCCCGATGGCTTCCGCGTATGGACCGGCGGCCGAAATCGCAGATACCAAAGTGGGTGTGGATGCCGATGCCGGAACGGTCACGGTATTCGCATTCAGCGTGACGGCAGTCTGCACGAGCAGGCGACCGTTAATTGAGGCGCCGGAGTCCAGGCTGATGGAGGTTTGGGCCAATATGATTCCTTCGAAATGGGTGGTCGTTTTCAGTGCGACATCGCCGAATGCCTGCCAGAAGATGTTCGCCGCCGCCGCCCCGCCCGCCAGCTTGATGTGCGTGCCGCTCGCCTGGGTGATTTTTCCTGCAATCTGGAATATCCAGACATCGCTCGGGCCGCCACTGATCGTGACGTCGGAAGAGATCAAAACATCCGTGCTCCACTTGTAGAGACCGGGAACCAGCGTCAGCCCACCGATCTGTCCGGAGCCTAATAAAAACGTGCCCTTGATCCTGCCGGTGTTTTACTATCCTCCCCCCCGCCGTACGAGCTGCGCTTGACCCGGCACCACGGGGCGCTACCATCGTCCGAAATGCTTCCACACCTTCCATTGGCGGGGGGCCAGTCGCACCGGCCCGAGCCGGACGTCCGGTTATGAGCCTGTTCTCGGTCAGTCCGGAAAAGGAAAGCCAGCTGGCGCAGCGCATGGCCGCGCTGGGCGTGCGCGAGCCAGACATTGAGGAGAGCTTCGTGCGCTCCGGCGGTCACGGCGGCCAGAATGTGAACAAGGTGGCCACCTGTGTGATGTTGCGGCACCGACCTACGGGAGTGCAGGTGAAATGCCAGGCCACCCGCCAGCAAGGGCTCAACCGGTTCTTTGCGCGCCGGCTCTTGCTCGACAAAATCGAGGAAAAGCAGACCGGAGTGGTGGCCGCGCAGCGGGCCGAGATCGAAAAAATCCGCCGGCAGAAACGTCGACGCTCCCGCCGCGCCCGGAACAAGATGCTCGACGACAAAGCGCGTCAGGGCGGCAAGAAAGCAGCGCGCCGGCTGGTGCCGCCGGAATAGCCATTTTATGCGCTGATTTTATGATAGTGGCCTCAATTGCCGAAAATGAGTGGAGCGCCGAGCTTTGCTCGGCTCGAATGGCGGAACTGCCGCAATCCTGCCGCCCAAGGCTCAGCGATCCAATCACAAAGTGAGCCACGGCCGATTTTATTTGTCGCTTTACTTAATCCGGCGACAAGCGTAAGGTAAATTTAGATCGAATTCATCTATGAACGTGATGCTAGCTATGTTTGGTTTTGGCGGGTGGGAAGTGGTCCTGATTCTCGCAGTCGTGCTGCTGTTGTTTGGCGCGAAAAAGCTGCCGGATTTGGCCAAGGGCCTGGGCACCGGCATCAAGGAATTCAAAAAGGCCACGCGTGAAGTGACCGAAGAACTCCAAAATGCCGCCAGCGACACCCCCGCTCCCGCGCCGAAGTCGCCGCCGGCCAATACCACGGCGCAGTCCCAGTTGCATCCGCCGTCACCCTCCACTCCGCCCGAAACCAAGGTCATCTGAACCCCCCGGCTGACCGGCAGCCGCAGAGTTTTTCATGGCCGACATTTCCCAGGAACCAGAGGTTGACGCGGAAGAAGATGGCGGCGGCCCGGTAAAATCGTTTCTTGAGCACCTCGAAGATTTTCGGTGGCTGCTCATCAAATGCGTGGTTACGACGGGGCTCACCATGCTGATTTGCCTTATCGGGGCGAATTACGTCATTGCCGTCATCAAATATCCGCTGACGCAAGCCAAGCTCCGATATCCAGGCACCAACCAGATTGTCAGTGTCAGTTTTGGCACCAACCATCTGGGCAATTATTCCCTCACGCCGGACCAGCAGCAATTGCTCGAGACCGGCACCAACCGCTTTGCCACCGTACGCATTGATCCGCTCCGATTAGGGACCAACCAAGTCCTCGGCTGGCAGGTTACAGACGATCCGGCCGGCATCGCCGACATCGAGCGGATGCACGTTGACTTGGTGAACCTTTCGCCGGCCGGGGGGTTCTTCGTGGCGGTGCAGGTGGCTCTCTACGGCGGCCTGCTGCTGGCCGCGCCCTTCCTGCTGTATTTCATCGCGGATTTTGTCTTTCCGGCGTTGCGGATCAAAGAGCGGAAATACGTCTATCGCGCCCTGTTCGTTGGCGGTGGCCTGTTTCTGCTGGGGGTTTCCTTCTGCTATTTCATCCTCATGCCCGTGGCGCTGATGGCATCACAAATGTACTCGCAATGGCTCGGTTTAGGCGCTTTGCAATGGCGCGCAGAGGAGTACATCAGCTTTGTGTGCAAATTCATGCTCGGGATGGGGCTGGGCTTTGAACTGCCGGTGGTGATTCTGACGCTCGTGAAGATTGATGTCTTGAGCTACGGCACGCTGCGGAAGATGTGGCGCTACATGATTGTGATCTGTCTCGTGCTGGGCGCCTTTCTGACCACCCCGGAAGTCATCACGCAAGTGCTGATGGCCGGCCCGCTCTACCTGCTCTACGAGATCACCGTCTGGATTGCCTGGTATTGGGAGCAGCCGGACCGGGCCAAAGCGCGCCGCGCGCTGTTCCTGCTGGCTTTGTTGGCGGTGCTGATTGCGGGGTTGGCGTGGATCGGCTGGCATTATGGTTGGCCGTGGCTGCGCCGGCCCTCGGCTTAACTTGCAGCCGAGATCGGTGCCTGATGCCTGGTGCTTACCAGCGTGCGGAGGATCTTGTAGCGTATCCACGCGCGAAAGCGGCGGAAGGCCGCCGCAGTCTAAGACGATGCGCGCTCACGGGGCCGGCAGCCTTCGCGCCAAGCTGACTGATGCTTTTCTACGGCGTATGAACCGCGGTTCCTGGGTCCAGCGACGTGTTGCCGGGATTGGAATCACCCGGCCCACCTTGACTGAGCAACGGGGCTAACAACCGCGCCGCTTCGTCCAAGTCCGCTTGGGCTTTGGGCACCCAGGCCTCGCCCCAAAAAAGATTGCAGCTCGTCTCCGCCCGCAGCAAGCGCCAGCGCACGGCTTCGAGTTGGGAGCGGAGCGCGGGGGAGCCATCCAGTTGCCCGCGCAGATGGTGGCTCGTGGTCTCAAGCTCGCGGCTCACCTCCTGAATTCGGGCGAGCGTTTGTTTCTGGGCGTCCGAGCCGGTCCATTGGAGGAAATCCTTGCCGTGGTGCCAGCCGGTGTTCCACGCGCCGGCATTTGCCGTCACCTCGCCGGAGGCACCGTAAGTATCCAAGTATTCATGGATGAAGGCCGGCTGAATTTCCGTTTCGCCGCGCCGTACCCGGTCGAGCAGTTCGCGATAGCAGACGTGCCAGAAATTGCCCTGCTCATTGGTGTTGCGGAACCACCCGCCGTTGTCACCGTCGGTGGCGGTGGTGACCAGTGGCGGAAACTCACAATGCTTGGTGCGCTCATGCACTTCCTGCATGAACCAGCGGGCGTCCATGCCGGACTGCTGCGCGTTGGACAATTCGCGGTCGCGCACGACCACAATGATTTCCTCGCCGCCGTGGCGGGCAACATGCGGGCGGTATCGGAGTTCCTCCCAGCGCATGGCCCCGACGGGTTCGACGTGGTGGCTGTCCACCAGCACATAGCGGTAGCCGAGCCGCTTTAGCAGCGGAATCAACTCCATACAGAAGCCCATTTCCGGTGGCCAGAAACCTTGAAAATTGGTTCGCCAGAACAGGTGTTGGGCGATGCCCTGCCAGCGAAGCAGATGTTCCTCGCGGTCGGCGGGCGGAATGAGCGGCAGCACGGGATGATAGAAGCCAGTGCCCAGCACTTCGAAGATTTTCGAGTTCTGCAACTGCCAGAGCAAATCGCCGCATTTGACGAAGCCGTAGGTGCGCGCCTGAAACGCAGGATCGGAAAGCGTTTCCAGCAGCGTGCCGGAGAGGTTGAGGTGAACCCGCGCCACATCCTCGTAAGCCCATAAGGCGCGCGGCATCCGGTCAATGGCCCACAGCAGTTCTTTGGCAGCCCACTCGTCGTGCTCGAGCAAGTGTTCGAGATTGCCGGGCGGCTGGTGGAAATTCAGGGTCAGGGCGTGGAAAACCTGTCGCATGGCGGGGTTAATCAGTGTTTGCGTTCGCCCTGGCCCAAAGCGGCGGGCGGGTGGGGCGACAACAGAAAATAAAGCACGGTCATGCCGGGGAGGGTCAAATCCAGGGCTTGCGGCCGGCCATCCCATTTGATGGGGCAGGTCTGCACCGGTTCCAGATGCCCGTGCCCGCTGCCCCCGTAGCGTTTTGAATTGGTGTTCAACACCTCGGTCCAGCGGCCCTCGCGCGGCGCGCCTACGCGATATTGCGGCCGCGGCACGGGCGTCAGGTTGGCCACCACCAGCAAAATCTCCTCGGGCTTCGTGCCATGGCGCACGAAGCTAATGACACTGTTATTGGCGTCGTTGTTGTTGATCCACTGGAAGCTCAATGGATCATGGTCGGCGGCGGCCAGGAAAGGGTACGCATTGAAAAAGTGGTTCAAGTCCCGAACCAGCAAGCGCACGCCTTCATGGTCCAAGTATTGGAGCAAGTGCCAGTCGAGGCTCTTGTCGTAGGCCCATTCGGCGGACTGGCCAAACTCGCAGCCCATGAACAAGGTCTTCTTGCCGGGCCAACCCCACATCCAGGCGTAGAGGGCGCGCAGTTGCATCGCTTTTTCGGGGATATGGAAAGCACCCATCTTCAGGAGCATAGAGCCCTTGCCATGCACCACTTCATCATGCGAGAAGACCATCATGAACTTCTCGGTGTTCTGGTAAATCATGCCGAACGTGAGCTGGTTGTGGTGGAATTTCCGGTGGATGGGATCCTTCTCGAAATATTCCAGCGTGTCGTGCATCCAGCCCATGTTCCATTTCAAGTCGAAACCAAGGCCGCCCTCCAGGACGGGTTTGCTGACGCCGCCCCAGGCGGTGGACTCCTCGGCGATCATCAGAACGCCGGGGAAATACTTGTGCGCCGTGGAGTTGGCATAGCGAAGGAAATCAATCGCCTCCAGGTTTTCCCGACCGCCAAATTTGTTGGGAATCCACTGGCCGGCTTTGCGCGAGTAATCGAGATAGAGCATCGATGCCACCGCATCCACGCGCAGGCCATCAATATGATAGCGGTCCAGCCAGGTCATGGCGCTGCCCACCAGAAAGCAGCGGACTTCCGGCCGGCTGTAATTGAAAATCAATGTGCCCCAATCCTGATGCTCCCCCTGGCGCGGGTCTTGGTGCTCATACAGATGGGTGCCATCAAAATGCGGCAGCGCAAAGAAGTCCTTGGGGAAATGCGCCGGCACCCAGTCCAGCAGCACGCCGATGCCGTGCTGATGGAGTGTGTCCACCAGATACATGAAATCCTCCGGCGTGCCGTACCGATGCGTGGGGGCGAAAAATCCCGTCACCTGATAACCCCAGGAACCGTCGAAGGGATATTCCGCCAAGGGCATGAACTCCACGTGGGTGAAACCCATTTCCTTGACATAGGCGACGAGTTCCCGGGCCAGCTCGCGGTAGGTGAACGGCCGGTTGCCATCCTCCGGGTTGCGCTTCCAAGAGCCCAAGTGCAACTCATAGACGAGCACCGGCTGCTTGAGCCAGTCGGTCTTGGCGCGCTGCTCCATCCACGCATGGTCGCCCCACTGATATTTTTCAATGTGCCAGATGACGGAGGCGTTGTTCGGTGGCCCTTCAAAGTACGAGCCGTAGGGATCGGTTTTCAACCGGACGAGTCCCTTACGCGGCGCGATCTCGTACTTGTACAGCAGCCCTTCGTGCAAACCGGGAATGAAAATCTCCCAGACACCGGAGTTGCCCAGCGAACGCATGGGAAAAAAGCGGCCATCCCAGCGGCAAAAGTCACCCACCACCGACACGCGGGCGGCATTGGGCGCCCACACCGCGAAGGAAACGCCCTGCACCCCGTCCAATTGGCGAAAGTGCGCGCCCAGTTTTTGATAGATCCGGTGTTCGGTGCCTTCGTTGAAAAGATATAAATCCTGCTGACTCAAGGTAGGGAGGAAACAATAAGGATCAAAAAACTGCCGGATTTCGCCATTGGCTTTTTCCACGCGCAGCCGGTAGCGAAAGACCTCGGTCCGGTCGGGCAGGAACCCTTCGAAGACGCCGAGCGCGTTGATTTTTTCCATCGGGAACCGGCGTTCCGGCTCCTGCTGAGGGTCCACCACCTCGCAGGTGACTGCGTCTTGCAGCAAGGCGCGCACCACCAGGCCGCGCCGGCCCTGATGCGTGACCGGGTGCATGCCCAACAGGGCGTGCGGCTGTGCGCTCTGGCAATTGAGCAGTTGGTCGAGTTCTTTCTTGGTGATGATCATAGTGCGTTAAATTCAAAGCCCGTG
>Ga0364866_10110_pt1 | contig 58005 bp, 52 predicted proteins | sample ExccelAu500001D3_3_FD_206913 | JGI IMG/M metagenome (GOLD analysis project Ga0364866, IMG submission 206913) | Enriched cells from Trout Bog Lake Hypolimnion, Wisconsin, USA - BchlTB.Aug13.5000.01.D3 | ecosystem: Environmental > Aquatic > Freshwater > Lake > Hypolimnion/Profundal zone | place...
TTCTCCAGTTGCCCTGGAGTTCAGGTTGTTGCAGGTTGTGATGTTGAACAACTCAAACGCGAACGTTTCAAGAGGAAAGTTGAAGCCTGGCAAAAAAAGCAAAATGTGTCTCCGCGATGCGACTTGTATGAATTCTACGAAGATCTTCTTGAACGCAGGGACATCGATGCTGTTTCGATTGCAACACCCGATCATTGGCATGCGCTGACAACCATTCATGCCTGTAAGTTGGGGAAAGATGTTTATGTTCAAAAACCACTGGCGTTTACCATTCGCGAAGGGCTGGAAATGGTCAAGGCGGTACGGGGGAACAGTCGCGTTTTACAAATTGGGAGTCAGCAGCGATCAAACAAGGAGTTTCAGCAGGCCATCGCCTTGGTCCGCAGCGGTGCAATTGGTCATATCGAGACCATCTACGCAAAGGTGGGTGATCCCCCAAAGCCATTTGATCTTCCCGAACAGCCAATTCCTGCTACCTTGAACTGGAATAAGTGGATGGGCCCGCTAACCGATCCAAAAATTCATTACCATCCCGATCTTTGTCCGCCAATCACACTCGATCCGGAGCAGAATGAAAAACTTTGGGGAGCCTGGCGCTGGTATCGGGAAACCGGTAACGGGTTTACTGCCGACTGGGGTGCACACATGTTCGATATTGCCCAGGCTGCTATCGGTATGGACGGCTCGGGCCCCTGCGAATTTATTCCCAAAGGTTACCAGGAGACACAATATTTAACCATGAAATACCTCAACGGAATTGTGATGACCGAACAACCTTTCCAGGATAAACCAGGGAATGGCATCCGGTTTAACGGGACCAAGGGGTGGTTAAAAGTTGCACGGGGATATATTGAATGTTCGGATCCTTCCCTGATTGCCAAAGAGGAGAAAAAGGTTGGCGCTGGTCAGTATGAAGTCAGTTCGCCCCATATGCAGAATTTTATCGATGCCGTGCGGTCACGAAAAAATCCGATTGCTCCTGTTGAGGTAGGGTGCAGCACCAATACCCTCTGCTGCCTCGGAAATATCGCGACCGAATTGCAACGCCCTGTTAAATGGGATCCGGCAACACTGAGTTTTGGCGACGATCAGGAAGCAGCCAATCACCGGCTTTATCATTACCAATACAGGAGGCCATATTCCTTATAGCCATCTGGCTTTTATAATCATCATTAGCGAAAAAACGCCTCACTAATCAATTGAAATTAATTTGATGGATAACCAACCTTACAAAAGTCGATGGATTTATGGATGGCTGTTAATCCCTGTGGCATCGGCTATTCTGGCGTTGGTGACCCATGAATTTGGGTTTAAAGCGGGTGTTGCCGGATCGGGAATAATAATAATTTTATTCCTTTTCTTCGGGAGATTAAAACGGACCATGGATGTGTGGCTGATTATTGGGGCTTTTATCTTTTCAATAGGCGGAGACTGGTGTTTGTCGAACAGAAACGGTGATGAATGGATGTTTATTACTGGTATTTTACTCTTTTTCATTGCTCATGTCGGCTATTTGTATTTTGGCTTGTTGAATGGCCAGATCAATTGGCGACTTACCATTATTCTACTTGCCGCTTATTTAACTTTCTTTATTTTAAAATTGTATCCTGCAATCGATAACCGGATTCTTTGCCTGGCATCGCTGGCTTATTTACTGATTTCGTGCGTCTCCCTTGGAGCTTCAGCAGGCATATTTGGGATTCAATGGTTCAGGTGGTTTTATTTTACCGGGATATCTCTGGTCTTATTCTCCGATACTGTCATCGCTTTTAAAGAGTTCCTGGCGATCCACGCCGTGGACTTCTTAATTTTACCAACCTATTACCTGGCACAGATCTGTATTACAATTGCGCTAATCCGTAAAGGATTGGAAAATGATTCAGAAATTGTGAAGTCAATTTGTAAATCTATTATTGCGTTTAATGAATAATTTAATTTTAATTAAAAAAATCATGAAAAAAATCGTTTCTCTTTTTTGCTTGTTCCTTCTTCTTGCGAATTCCGGATTTTCACAGGATAAGAAAATCAATGTGCTGGTATTCTCCAAAACTGCTGCTTTCAGACACAATTCCATCTCCACGGGATTAAAAATGATGAGTGATCTGGCACTGGAGCGTAAGTGGATCTTAACGGCAACTGAAAATGCCGAATTGTTTACCCCCGAATTTCTGAAAAATTTTGATGTGGCTGTATTTTTAAATACCACCGGGGATGTGCTCAATGACCAGCAACAAAAAGCTTTTGAGGATTTTATGAATACGGGGAAGGGATTTGTCGGAATCCACGCCGCTTCTGATTGCGAATATGACTGGGCCTGGTATGGCAGACTCGTCGGAGGGTACTTCAGAACCCATCCCAATGGTCAGGCAGGAACTCTGATTCTTGAAAATACGGACCATCCGGCAATGGCACCATTTAAAGATATGACGACTTACCGGACTATCGGGGAATGGTACTCTTTAAAAGAGAATCCGCGCGCAAAAGTTCATGTTCTGGCAAGGCTGGATGAAAATTCACTCGATGAAGCCACCTTAAAAGATGACAAATGGAAGATGGGTGACCATCCGGTGATCTGGTACCAGGAATTGGGTAATATCCGCTCATTCTACACGGTTTTCGGCCATCATCCGGGAGAATTTGAGAATCCAAAAATCAAGGAGCACATCGGATGCGCGGTAGACTGGGCTGCGCGAAGAAATTAAGTGTATTATCAATTTTCGATTTTGCAGGCTGGAAAATGATTATCATTCATTCTCCAGCCTGTTTCGGCTATTGACAATCGGTGCATTTTTATAAGACTTAAATTCAAGATATTAAGAAAATGGTTTATCGCTTAATCATTCCGGTTATTTTACTTTTCACTTTTTCAAAAATATCCGGTCAGCTACCTCCGGTATTTAATCCCGGGCAGAGTTCATAAGTCAGGTCTGCCAATTCATCAAGGAGGTACCGTACTGCCGAACGAATGATCCGGATGTCTGATTCTTCAGGCCGATATGTTGTGAATGCCGGGGGTATCCTTATTCCCGGTATCGGTCAGGCTGATTTAAATTCGGACGGATACTTCAGCTTAATCAGTAGAAAAGATACCTTGCCGGGAATAATCCTTGATTTTGGACATGAGATTCAGGGGGAATTGAATTTGTGACAACTTGGGGGATCGCGAAGGAGGGTAATAAAGTCCGCGTCCGGTTCGGTGAATCGGTGAGTGAGACAATGAGCGAAATCGGGAAGGACGGAGCCATAAACGATCATGCCATGCTTGATTTTGTAGTAACACTCCCCTGGCTGGGGCGACTGGAATTGGAGAATTCGGGGTTCCGATTTGCCCGGATTGATCTGGTTGAACCCGATTCGAAGATTGAATTTAAAGCGATCAGTGCCATTTTAAACTATCGGGAAATCCCTTACTTCGGTTCATTCAAGTGTAACGATGAGCGGTTGAATAAGGTCTGGATGACCGGAGCTTATACCGTTCATCTGAATAAGCAGGATTATTTGTGGGATGGTGTGAAACGTGACCGGCTGGTCTGGATCAGGGATGTGCATCCGGAGGTCATGACAATCAACTCAGTATTCGGATACAATGATGTGGTCCCTAAAAGCCTGGATCTGATCCGAAATCTCACCCCACTTCCCGGATGAATGAACGGAATCAGTTCCTATTCGATGTGGTGGGTACTGCTTCAACGGGATTGGTACAATTACCAGGGTGATCTTGAATATTTGAAAAAACAACAGCAATACCTGAAGAAATTATTGCTACAGTTGGCTTCCAAAATAGATCGGGAAGGGAAGGAGTCCCTCGATGGCGGCCGTTTTCTCGATTGGCCTTCAAGTGAAAACAAAGAGGCCGTCCACGCTGGCCTTCAATCACTGATGGTAATGACCTTTGAGGCCGGAAAGGAATTATCCGCGATATTGGGTGACCCCGCAACTACTGAAATTTGCTCCGTTGCAATCGGAAAGCTTCGGATGCATATTCCCGCAATGGCAGGCTCAAAGCAGGCGGCAGCTCTTCTTTCCCTTTCCGGGTTAGTTGATCAGGATCAGGCAAACACTGAAATTCTTGCAAAAGTGGGTGTCCATAAAATGTCGACTTTTTATGGCTATTATATGCTGAAAGCTCGTTTCTAAGGATGAATTTCAGGAAAAGAGCAAGGGGCAGCATGTAATTAGTTTAAATTCCTTTTCTCACCGCAATATTGTTCAAAAACTGAACTGAATGGATCCTGGTACTGACCCCATAACCAGGCCAATAAAGAGGTATGGGTCTCACGGCATGCAGTGATGATATCCTGATAAGGCTGGGTGCCGTTATCAGCGAATTCACCAATAATGACCGGTGCAACATTCAAATTATTCAGTTCATTTAACCTGCTCTCAATTTCTGAAACCGGAATTTTCCAGTAAGTACTATATGCATGAATGTCGAATACAATATTTTTTCTTCCGCTTAATAGTTGAGCCCCTTTTTCCAGAAAAGGCTCATGACCCTGCCCCATGGCATTCCCGCAAACAACAAGGATATTATTTGCCGATGTCTGACGGATGCTGTCGGTAATTGCTGATGCATCATAAAGCCACTGTTCGCTGCTTGCGGTATTTGCTTTATTCCAATCATAGGGCTCATTCCAGATTCCAAACCAAACATCCGATTGGTTTGCAAACAGTCTCGCGATTTGCTTCCATCTTTTCATAATTACAGGGTACCTTGGATCCAACGTTGGAGTTGTGCCGAGCAGCTGACAATCGGGATAGGGGGTTGACCCGTTCGGAAAAGCATCAGAGTCATACCAGAAGGCAGTAAGAATAATCACAAACCCTTTGGTTCTCGCGAGGCGTACAAGAGCCTGAAGATCCTCATCACTGGTGCATTTCATATCGATGCATTCACGGGTAATATCCATTCCCCAGGATGAAATCACATCGTAGTTCCAGTCCCACAGGCTCATCTTATCTGTTCCCCTGAGCTCCTGGAAGCTTCCGTTTTTCATCAGTTTTGAACCTTCTGTGTAATAACCATTTGTACTGGGGAACGGAATTGTCTCGCCACCTTTGGGTTTTGAACATCCCATCAAAAGGAATCCCAACAAAAGAATGTTCCTCTTAGTAAATCTCAAATTTTAAATTTTAGGGGTTCTTTCAGGATATTACAAATCTAATCGATTTAATCCATTGTATGGCCTTAGTCCGCTATTAATCTTTAAGCTTAACCGGTATCCAGACCTCCTCTTCGGATGTTGGATCGTCATTTTTATATTTTTCACCCAAAATTTCAAAATGTGGCCTGTTATCCAGCTGAAATTCAGAACAGGGCAACCAGGTTCCGAAAATATAACTGAATGTTCCGGCTCCTTCAGCAGCTGCTCCTTTGTGCAGAAAAACGGCATAAAGTCCCTCGGGTAATATAAAGGATTCCATACTTTCGGGAATATTGTCAAAATCAGCAACTTCAACTGCAGCCCATTTTTCAAAACGGGTATTTTCATTAAAATCCCCAAAGTTCAATCTCTGATCATAAACCTGCATTGAAAACAGATCCGTTGACAGGAAATTCGTGATCTCTTTTCGTTGCGGCATAAAACTTCTCCACAATTCTGAAGTTTTATTCTCAGCGAGATTCATGATCATCCGCTTGCCGATTAATTTCTTTTTGGGTAATATTCTGATTTCCGGCTCCATAAGTTTAAGTGATCAAATTCAGGCCTGTTTTAATTTTTCGATGTCAAACTTACTCATTTGCAGAAATGCCTGCATCACTCTGCCTGCTTTATCCGGATCAACCATTAATTCGGGGAGTATCGTCGGTATGATCTGCCATGAAACTCCAAATTTATCCTTTAGCCATCCGCATCTCCCTTCTTCTCCGCCTTCAGTGAGTTTATCCCAGTAGTCATCGATCTCTTCCTGTGTCTCGCAGAATATCTGAAATGAGATGGCTTCATTAATCCGGAACACAGGACCGCCGTTTAAGGCAGTGAACGATTGTCCGTTAATCTGAAATGCCACCGTTAGAGCAGTCCCCTCTTTTTGTCCATGAACTTCATAACCCTCTTTTCCGTATCTGCTGATATTTTCGATCTTTGAATTTTTGAAAATGGAAGTATAGAAAATGGCTGCCTCTTCGGCCTGATTGTTGAACCAAAGGCATGGAGTAATTTGATTGGTCATTTATTCTGTTTTTCGGATTTTAAACTGGTTTCAACATAGCTTTTGAAGTTATTTAATATCGACTGCCATCCATGCTTTTGGAGATCAACCGGGTTGGTGTTTTCCGCTTCAAATTCCTCGACGATACGAGTGTTGCCCTGATTAGTTGAAAAAATAAGATTTACATTTCTCTCATCCCCAAGAATATAGCTGATCAGGTGATTGAGTATAATTTTCGTATAGGTTCCTTCAAAATCAAAACCAAAACTTCCGTCTTTAGCCTCCATCCGATAACTGAATTTGCCACCTGTTTTCAATTCGTTGGCGGCACGTGTGGTACACCAGTCAACTGATGCGTTATTCCACTGAATTATGTCGTCCGGGGTGGTCCATAACTTCCAGACGACCTCAACAGGGGCATTGATTTCTGTCTCTACTATTATCATTGTTTTATTGACTGATTCCATCTTTGGTATTACTGTTCATTACAATTGACCATCCATTGAACACCGAACTTATCGGTACAACTGCCAAAGTGCTGACTTTTGCCATTTTGATTCGTTTAAGCGTAATAAACAAAAGACAAGCGAGGTGTTAGTTTGCCCGCATTTTTTGGTCCTAAAATGAGTTGCGAAAGTTATCAACCCATTACTGGCTGAAGTAAACTTAGCCGGTTCCCTTCGGTATCGATAAAGGAGACATACCATCCGACATTAGGAATCTGTGACGGTTCACCCTGAACATTACCGCCTGCATCAGTCACCTTTTGCATGGCTTCACTGATATCATCGACCGCAATAACCACTGACGGATATTGAGCCGGTGTGTCCTTTTGCCTTGGATAAAATCCGCCATTTATGGTTCCGGCCATTTTAGGTCTCCCATTTTCATCAGTCTCACAGGCTGTAACCACCACATAGTTACCCATTTCTTCTCCATACATCTGCATCTGCCAACCAAAAGCGGTAGTGTAAAAATCGGCCATCCTTTGTCTGTCGTCAGAAGGCAATTCAAAATGTACAACTGGATTCATTGGTTTCCTTTTTTTTTTGTAAAAACCGTATCTGGAGGTATGAACCAGACACGGTCTAATTTTTTATGATTATTCAGTAAATGAAAATTCGGGAACACCAATTACTCCCGCTTTTTCCATAGTAGCTTTTAAGCTCGGATCATGTAGAAATTCCATTGCTCCTTCTTTGTTCTCCCATACAATCTCCACGAGTACATCGTTAGGATTCTCTACACTTGCAAATACCGAATACCCGGTTGAGCCATATTTTTTCCGAACATCTGCGTGCTCGTCGAAGAGTGGCTTCCATTTAGAATAATCTTCGAGTGTGTGCCTGACAAAGATTTTAAACATTTTTAAAGGTTTTATATTTTAATTCTACTCGTATGGCTTTTCGATTTCGCCCCGTTTTTAAAATGGTTGCTGGTCTCCACCTCATTTGAAAGTTGTGGTTCGTAATAATGAAATTAACAAACTGCTAACCCTTCACCGTGTTATAACAATCCAATCAAAAACAGGTTCATTCATTTTCAATATTAAAATCTGAGAAAAAGAAAAGTCTGGTTAATTCCTGAATTCCCGGATTATTATAGTTAACTTTATTATACATTTTCCTGTCAAAACCAATTATTTATTACACTTTAAAGTCTTTAATATTATGGCTAAAATAACTAAAGAGGACGCCCTTCGATATCATTCTGAAGGGCGGCCAGGGAAACTGGAAGTAATCCCCACAAAACCGCATACCACCCAGCGTGATCTTTCATTGGCCTATTCTCCCGGAGTAGCATTTCCATGCCTGGAAATAAATAAAAACTTTGACGATATCTATAAATATACCTCGAAAGGGAATCTTGTCGCAGTAATATCCAATGGCACTGCGGTACTTGGATTAGGCGACATCGGAGCAGGGGCTGGTAAACCTGTGATGGAAGGTAAAGGGTTGCTTTTCAAGATATTTGCCGATATTGATGTTTTCGATATCGAAATTGAGACAAAGGATATTGAAAAGTTTGTGGAGACCGTCCGGAATATTGCGGTTACTTTTGGTGGTATTAATCTTGAAGATATCAAAGCGCCAGAATGTTTTGAAATAGAAGAAAGGTTAAAACGAGAAATCCAAATTCCTCTGATGCATGATGATCAGCATGGAACAGCGATCATTTGTTCAGCCGGGATAATTAATGCCCTTGAACTTGTCGGGAAAAAACTTACTGAGGCCAAAATTGTCATTAGTGGTGCAGGAGCTGCTGCCATAGCTTGTACGAAACTGATAATCTCGTTGGGAGCTAAGGTGGAAAATATTGTAATGCTGGATTCAAAAGGTGCACTTCGGAAAGACCGTACCGATCTCAATAAATATAAAGTTGAATTTGCAACTGATCGGGATGTAAATAACTTAGGAGAGGCCATGAAAGGGGCTGATATTTTCCTTGGTTTGTCACAGGCGAATATAGTTTCCAGAGAGATGGTGCAATCTATGGCCCAAAACCCTATCGTTTTTGCAATGGCTAATCCTGATCCGGAAATTTCATACGACGAGGCCATGGCGTCGCGTAAGGATCTGATAATGGCAACAGGACGGTCAGATTACCCAAACCAGGTAAACAATGTTCTTGGTTTTCCTTATATATTCCGCGGTGCACTTGATGTTCGGGCCACATGTATCAATGAAGATATGAAACTGGCTGCAGTCTATGCTCTTGCAGGGCTTGCCAGGGAAGTTGTTCCTGAAAGTGTCAGTAAGGCTTATAATGATAGTAACTTAGTATTCGGGAAAGAATATATCATTCCAAAACCTCTCGATCCAAGACTGATTATAACAGTGGCACCGGCAGTGGCTAGAGCTGCAATGGAGAGCGGGGTAGCCCGCAGTCCAATTAGCGATTGGGAGCAATATAAACTTGAATTAAGCCAGCGGCTTGGACTTGACAATCAGCTTTTTCATGGCATTGTGGTAAAGGCAAAACAAAATCCACGGAAAATTGTGTTTGCAGAGGGAAACAATTTAAAGATTTTGAGGGCTGCAAATGAAGTATTGCATGAAGGAATCGCTCTTCCTATTTTGTTGGGTAATATTGAGGAAATCAAACAATTAATTACTGAAAATCATTTCGATTTAGAGAAAGCTGCAATTTTTGATCCGCGCTTTAGCGGAAGCGAAGAGATAAGAAAATCTTTTGCGGAATTAATTTGGAAGAAACGTCAGCGCAAAGGTATTACACTTGAGGAGGCTTACGAATTGACTTTCAATCGCAATTATTATGGAATAATGATGGTTGAAACAGGTTTAGCAGACGGAATGATATCGGGTGTTACCACCCATTATGGAGACGTGATGGGGCCTGCTCTTAGTCTGATCGGTCCAAAACCAAACCTTAACCGCATTTCCAGCATGTATATAGTTATGACTAAACGCGGCCCGCTCTTCTTTGCCGATACAACCGTCAACCTTGACCCCGACGTTCAGACACTTATTGAAACCACTTTACTTACAGCAGATGAGGTAAAAAAATTCAATATTGAACCGGTAATTGCCATGGTATCTTATTCAAATTTTGGTTCCGTTAAATCATCGGAACATACAAGGACCCTTGATAGAGTACGACAAACTGTAGCTTTTTTGCATGAAAACCATCCGGAACTAATGGTCGACGGGGAAATTCAGATGAACTTCGCACTGAATAAAGAGCTGAGAAGTCAAAAATTCCCGTTTACCCTTTTGGAAAACAGGGATGTGAATACTATCATATTTCCCAATCTTACTGCGGGTAATATTGCATACAAGATGATGTACGAAATTGGCGGAGCAGAAGTTGTGGGCCCAATTCTGATGGGAATGAAAAAACCGATACACATTGTTCCAACCGAATGTTCAGTGCGTGAAATCGTTCACATGACTACCATTGCTGTCGTAGATGCTCAATAAAATTAAAAATTAATCTGGTTAAAGACTTGAATTTAGGGTAATCCGGTACAACTTTGCTATTTTATAGAGGGAACAGGAATTTAGTGAGAATAAGAAAATCACCGGGATTGAAACCTCATCGATTGATATTTCCAGCTCTGTACGATTAAATAATTGAGTTTATTTTTCAATTTAGTAGTTTATTTTATGGTATTTGGCCGGGATAGCTGGCATACAAAAGATCAATCAGGCTTTTATGGCCCAGCGCAGCTTGGCAGAACGGGCACGGGGATTAGCATTACACTCTTCGGGTGTGGGCCTGATTGGATCGGGAGCTACTTCGCGGTAAATACCTTCGCGGAATAATTGCTGAAAAGATTTCTTGACACGCCGGTCTTCACCCGAATGGAATGACAGGATGGCCACCCGTCCGCCCTCTACGAGAGCGTCGGGAAGTTTCCATAGGAATTTTTCCAACGCTTCGAATTCATCATTGACCTCAATGCGCAATGCCTGAAAACAGCGTTGACAGGATTTCTTAACCTCGTCTTTTCTTTCATTTGGCGAAAGAAATTCCAATGCCTCTGCAATAAGCTCTTTTAATTGGGTCGTGGTTGAAATGTCTGCACCCGCTGAGATCGCTGTAAAAATAGTTTTGGCAATCTGTTTATGGTAAGGTTCATCAGAATATTCATGAAATAACCATTCCAATTCATCCTGTGATAAGGTTTTTACGAGAGCTGCTGCCGATTTTCCTGTTTTAGGGTTCAGCCTTAGGTCTAACGGACCTTCAACTTTGAATGAAAACCCCCTTTCCGGATTATCTATTTGCATCGATGATACTCCTAAATCGGCCAATACAAAATTTAAAGGTCCTGCCTCGGCTGCTATTTGATCGATCTGCGAGAAATTCATTTTTTTTATAATCAGGATATCCGGACCATATCCGTATGATTCCAGACGCTCTTTGGTTCTCGGCAACTCAAAGGGGTCTACATCAGTGGCATAAAGCTTACCGCCCGGAGCCAGATATTTGAGCATTTCCAGGCTGTGCCCTCCGTATCCAAGGGTTGCATCTAATCCGGTTTGCCCGGGAAGTATTTTAAGGAAATCGATGATCTCCTTAACACAAATCGACCGGTGCATCCCTGCGGGTGTTCGCCCCTGCAACATCACTTTTTCAATATCCCCGGCGTACTGCCCGGGCTGGAGTTCCTTATATTTTTCCTTAAACGATTTGGGGTGTGTCCCCTTGTATCGTGCGCGGCGCTGAGGTTTTGAGGTCTGATCATCCATACTGCAAAATTAATTTTTTGAGTGACGGCAAGTCAATAAAGTTTTAAACTCAGGGTCGTTAAAATGCCCTAATATTTTCCGGTTTGGACAATCTGTAATTCTTGTTCATCCCATTTCCAGAATATGAAATTATAATTCTAACTATTCTTATAGATAAATCCGGTAAACATTAGTTTCTTTCAAATGAAACCCTAGCTTTTTATACAAACTATTCGCAATTATTCTTTCAGGTTTTGAGGTGAGCATCAACGTATCGGCCTGTTGATTTTTTGCAAACTGAATTGCAAACCTGGTCAGTTTCTCACCAATACCTTCTCCCCTGTATTTTTCATCGACAACAACATCCTCTATCCATCCCTTTTTCCCGGTAGGAGAGGTATATATTCCAACCGTTACCATCCCAAGCACGAACCGGTCATCATTCAATGCAAGAAACAGATGGCTGTTATTGTCTGAAATGATCGCTTCAACCTGCTCTCTCCCGATTTTACATTCCTTTCCAACCAACTGGGTGGATAATTTGCTGATAGCATCCCCTATGTCAGATTGATATTCTTTGATTTCCCGGATCTTCATACCCTTTCCAATTTATTTTATTTAGTGTAGGTGCCAGATTTCAGTCGATAAGTAATTGAATCGTTTTACACATTAATCAGCAAATGATATAGTCTTCTTCTGCACCTTTCTATCCGATTCTTTTTCCAAGAATTTTCAACCCCCGTTCTTGTCCATCGAGTACGGCAATATTTGGAAGTGTTGCCCAATCTTCAAAGCCAAACTTTTGGAAAAGATTCAGGCTTGGTAGATTGTGTGAGAAAATAAATCCAAGCAATGTTTTTATTCCGTATGCAGGAGCATTTTCAATGCAATACCGTAAAATCTGTTTGCCAAACCCCTTACTACGGTGGTTTTTGTCAAGATAAATACTTAATTCAACGGTAGCGTTATACGCCGGTCTACCGTAAAAGGATTGAAAACTTGCCCATCCAATTACCTGTCCTGATTCGTTTTCAACGATCCAAAGTGGTCTTCTGTCGGAACTGTGTTCGTCAAACCACCTTTGTTTGCTGCTGACGGATACCGGTTCGGTATCCGCAGTCACCATTCTTGAGGCTACTGTAGAGTTATAAATCTCCACAATTTTCACGAGATCTTCCTGCACAGCATCCCGGTATCTTAAATGAGTCATAGTTTAACCTATTGTAATTTTACTTTTTGTATTTTCCAAATACAGCTTGTCCGGGATAAATTCCTGCAACCGTTTTCCCATTTTTCAGAATGAATGTCCCATTGACTATTACATATTCAATACCGTCTGAAAATTCCAGCCCCTTATCAAATGTTGCTTTATCAATGACTGTTTTGGGATTAAAGATGGTGATATCGGCATCAGCACCCTCCTGAATTCTCCCTTTTAACCTCATCATTGGAGCGATCCCCTCCAGGCGCCGGGCAGGAAGCAGGGTCATTTTTTCGATGGCAGTATTTAAATCGATCACCTTTTCTTCCCTGACATATTTCCCCAGGACTCTTGAAAAAGTTCCTGCAGTACGCGGGTGGGCCTTCGGAGCATAAGGCATTCCGTCAGAAGCGATCATTACTCCGGGTGCCGAAATACCTGTCTTGATCCATTCCGGTTTCATATTGTAATTAATCACCACTCCCCCAATTTTGCGGTATTTTTCAAACGTTTCCTTTGTCAGCCGCTCCCCGGTTGCTACCCATTCCAAATCGCCGTAACTGATGCCCTGGATTTCCTGCCACCCTTCACTAAAAATGGGACTTTGCAGGGTTGTTGAACTTGCTGCGTAAGGATATAACTCTGTGGTAATGTCAATTCCTTTTCGGTTTGCCGACTGAATCATGTCCAATGCAAACTGAATATGACCAAATGCCACACTGTTGAGATGGACAATATGCAAAGGAGCGCCAGTGAGCATCGCATCCGTTATGACTTCCTGAATAGAAATTATATTAGGCTCCCGCACATGGGTAAAAACCAAAGCCTTCAATTCACCCGCCAGTTTAAATACCTCAAACATCTCTTCAGGTTTGGACTTTTTAAGGTAGCCAATTGGTATGCCAATCCCAATTCCCCCCTGGCTCAACGAATTTTTTATGTTGTCAAGCGTTTTATTCATCTCCTCCTGAGTTACTGACTCAGTGCTGGCAGGATTGATAGCGTTAAAAAGGGTTTCAAATTGCGAATCTCCTCCTATTGTTGCCAGATATAAAGAATTTACCCCTGCCTTGTATTTCTCAATGGCCTTAAATCGTTCAAATGGCCAACAAACACTCGCACCATAATTAATCAATGCTTTTCCCTGACGGAATTCGTACCATTTATCTAAAAATGCAATTCCCCATTCCAATTCCAATGCAGTGGTTATTCCGTCATGCAGCTGGTATTCCTGCTCCTTATTGGTTCTGCCGTGTACATGCATATCAATAAAACCGGGAGCCACAACTAATCCCGTTACATTTATTACCTCTTTCCCGTCTAAGGGTTCCGATGAAATCCGGGCAATAGTGTGGTCAAGGATGCCTATATTTTTGACGGTATCTAAATTTGTTTCCGGATCAATGACACGGCCACCTGTCAAAACAATATCATATTTAACACCGGTTTGGGCCTTTGAATGAAACGTAAAGCAAATTATCAATAAAAAAAAGCAGATTGCAGATTTGTAGATAGTGGGTGTTATCATTTTTATTTTATATCATTGAAATGGTTTAATTTTATCTGTTGAGATTCCATATAATAAATAAACGAGCAAGAAATACAGTTGAGGCCATATTCAAAAGTAAAATAAATTAGCCGCTTTTTCACAAAAAGTCAAAAATCGCATATTAAATCGTATAAAAATCAAGGAAACGGAAAATTATTTTAAAATAATTAAAAGTTGTATATTTAATCTTTACGATTATTTATGATTACTTTTGGATTTTTTCAACCATTACCAGTCTCTGATACTGAATGATACCATGGATTTGGGTTAATTGATCACTAAGTATTTTAATATTCTGTGAAATTTTTATATTAACAATATCATTCATAAGGATGAATTATAATGATTTAACTAAAGCAGAGCTAATTCATGAGATTTTGGACTTGAGGAATCAACTTGAGTTATCCAAATCTGCAAGCACTATACCCTTGATTGGTAACAAAAGTGCCTGTAATGATTCAGATAATACAGAAGAACTCTGGAAGAGAGAATCCAGGTATCGCTTGCTATTTGAAAATATGGAGGAAGGATTTGCATTGCAAGAGATCATCACGGATGAAAAGGAGGAGCCTATTGATTTCCGCTTTCTTGAAGTGAATGCAGCCTATGAACGCCATACTGGGATGAAACCATCCGATTGTGTTGGCAAAACGATCCTCCAGGTGATGCCAGGTGCTGATAGTGAACAAATAAAAAAATATGGCAAAGTTGCCCTCACAGGGGAACCATTATTGTTTGAATATTTTTCAAAAACCTTTAACCGGCATTTTAGGGTCCGGGTTTTCTCTCCACAATTCAAAATGTTTGCCACTATTTTTGAGGATATTTCAGAATTTAAAACAGACCAACTAAAATTGGTAGAGAGCGAATCACGTTTTAAAAATATGTTTGCCGGGCACGATTCGATCATGTTGTTAATTGATTCGGATACAGGCCGGATTATTGACGCAAATGCCTCTGCTTCTAAATTCTATGGATATTCAGTAGCGGAGTTATGCTCCATGAATATCGATAGTATAAATAAGTTATTGCCCGGACAGATTCAAAATGAATATAAACATGCAGCAGACCAGCAGAAAAATTATTTTGTTTTCCCTCACCAATTGTCAAACGGGGAAGAACGCCTTGTTGAAGTACATTCATCACCAATTGAATATAAAGGGAAAAAGATACTGTTCTCCATCATAAATGACATTACTGAGCGTCAGCAGCTCGAGGAACAGTTAAAATCAAAATCCTTGCTCCTGGAAGCTCAAATCAACTCAACCATTGAAGGTATTGTAGTTGTTGATAAGGATATGAAAAGGGTTCTTGTTAATCCGCAGATAATCGATCTGTTCAAAGTTCCACAATCGATTGTTGAAAATGAGGACAGTTCGATCATGTTGAATCATATTGTCGGATTAACAAAGAATCCGGATGCTTTTCTGGGAAAGGTAAGATATATATACCAACATTCCAACGAAATAAGCAGGGATGAAATTGAACTTAAAAATGGTAAGGTACTCGACAGATATTGCGCTCCGGTTTTGGGAAAAAACGGGGAGAATTATGGAAGAATATGGTCGTTTCGTGACATCACAGCACTAAAGAAGGCAGAGTCAGAAGTGGCCTCTCTTGCATTTCGATATCAGACCTTGCTTCATGCGGCGTCTGACGGGATACATGTTCTGGATTTGAAGGGCAAGCTGATCGAAACCAATGATGCATTTTGTGTGATGCTGGGCTATACCAGGGAAGAGATGCTCCAACTCAATATCGCTGATTGGGATGCACAATGGGAGGGGACGGAATTAATGTCCAAAATGGAAGAACAGACGCGTAATCCATCAATATTTGAAACCAGACATCGCCGTAAGGATGGTACAATAATAGATGTTGAAATACACACCTCCGGCGTTCTTCTGGGTGGAATGATGTATCAGTATGCAGCGGCACGCGATATAACCCTGAGGAAGCAGACTGAAAACGAATTAAAGATAAAAAACGAGGAACTTAATAAAGTAAATGCGGAGAAAGATAAATTCTTTTCTGTTATTGCTCACGATCTACGAGGTCCTCTGGGTGGAATCATGGGAATTACAGAAATGTTGGCCAATAAGACTACAAATATCCCTGAAACAGATAGATATGACCTGATGGTGGAATTAAGTAATTCAGCGCGTAATACCTTTAATTTACTCGAACAGTTGCTTGAGTGGTCAAGAATGGAACGTGGACTAACGGAATTTCAACCTCAGACTTTGGATTTAAAGAAAACAATAATTGATAGTTTGAATTTAGTTATCGAAACTGCCAAGGTAAAATCCATTGAAATAATGGTCAATATTCCCCCTGAAACGATGGTTTTTGCTGATCAGAATATGCTGCAAACAATTATTCGGAATTTGGTTTCAAATTCCGTAAAGTTTACCCGTGAAGGTGGAGAAGTAACTATTTCAGGCCAGCAGGGGAAAGATGGTACAACCCTAATTTCGGTTAAGGATACGGGCATTGGTATGAACCGGGAGATTTTAGAGAACCTGTTTCGTACTGATGGTCATGCAGGGCGACCAGGGACTAAAGGAGAACCCAGTACAGGCCTTGGTTTGTTGCTTTGCAAGGATTTTATTGAAAAACATGGAGGTAAAATCGTAGTTGAAAGCGAAGAGGGAAAAGGATCTGTATTTAGTTTTACAATTCCCAACTACGATCCGGAGAAAGAGGTTGGCATGCGTAATGAGCTACCAAACGGAAATGTGTTGAACTATAAATTAAATGGTCTTAAAGTATTGGTTGTTGATGACGATGAATTAACTATTCGGGTTATTTCGGCGATGATCCGGGATTATTGCAGGGAGATTTTAATTGGAAGAACGGGTAGGGAAGCAATTGAAATAAGCAGCAAAAATCCTGACATGGATCTTATTTTGATGGATATTGCGATGCCAGAAATTAATGGGTATGAAGCAACCCGTAGGATCAGGGAATTTAATCCCCTTGTAGTCATAATAGCACAGACAACTTTTTCACTTCCAGAGGACAGAAGGAAGGCAATTGAAGCCGGATGTAATGATTATATCTCAAAGCCATATAAGATTAACGAATTGATCAGGATAATTAAAAAATATGTTTGACATGTCGAGCCGCACCGACACGTGCGGCTCGACATGTTGAATCATTGATTAATATTTAAATACCTTACCTCCGGCTATGACCTGTTGTGTTTTTTCATCAAATGTAGCTTTTTGTCCTGTACGGAGTGCGGCGGTTGTCATAATATTTGCAATGGAATGGCTGTATCCAGCTTCGACAGGAGCATTGGTTTTATGGTTGTTAGTCCTGACACACTCCATCCAGTTCTTCATATGGGCATTGGTTAGACTATCTGCACCTGTATTTGAGCTGGTTTCCACTTTCTCCTGGGGAAGCACATATTCGGCCAATAAATTCTCCTTCATCCCCATCTCTTTGGCATATTTTTCCTTTAGCCCCCCTTCTGAGGTAACTTTATTTGTATCCAGATCAAGCTTCCCTCCATTAGAAAAATACCATTCCTTTGTACCGCCTGATTCATTGGTCTGACGCGAAGAGTAAATGACCTGGAACCCTTCATCCTTATTATCAAGTGGGCCGTAATCAAAAACGGCGCTCATGGTATCGACATTCTTCCTGCCATCTTTCCAGACATAAATTCCACCATTGGCAGCAACTGATCTTGGATGAGGCAAATGGGAAAACCAGTGAACGGTATCGATCTGGTGTGACATCCATTGGCCCGGAATCCCGGAAGAGTAAGGCCAGAATAACCTAAATTCCAAATATTTGCGAGGATCCCAATTGTCATGCGGGCGGTTCAGTAAAAACCGCTTCCAGTCGGTATCCGATTCCTTGATCGATGCCACTTCTTTAACACGGCGCCAACGTCCTGGCTGGTTTACATTCCATGTCATTTCAACAGCACAAATTTTGCCGAATTTTCCCGCCTGAATAAAATCATGGGCTGCCTGGTAATTGGGACCAGACCGGCGTTGGGAGCCAATCTGCACCACCTTACCGCTCTTATGGACCGCATTTTTTGCGAAAATAGCATCGTCCATAGTCTCAGCAAATGGTTTCTCGCAGTAAACATCCAAACCTGCCTGGACTGAACGGCCACACAACACAGCATGTTGAAAGTCGGCTGTTGAAATGATCACAGCGTCCATTTTCTGAGTATAAAACTCATCAGTGTTCCTGGCTTCAAGAGGTGTGGTCCCATTGTGCTTTTTTACCCATTCAATTCCCTCTTCGCGACGCTTGTTCCAGAGATCACAAACAGAAGCAAATTCAAAATTCATCTCTTTTGCATATTTCTGAAAGGCTGGTCCCAAAGCTCCCTGAAAGCGACCTGAGAAGCCTAAAATTCCAACCTGAACACGATCATTGGCGCCCACAATGCGACCATAGCTCTTTGAGCTCATCCCTACTCCTCCTAAAGTCAAGCCTGCAGCTCCAATTGCCGATTTTTGAACAAATTCTCTCCTGTTTGACATAGTTTGAAACTTAAGTATTTATAATAATTTTCTGAATTCTTCTGCCGTGTGCGATAACGCAACGAATATAATTAAAAACTTCCGGAGCAGGAAGATGTTTAAAAACATATAAGGATTACCATTTGTCCCATAATCGACTTTCAAAATCTCAGGTATAAAAAAACCTTAGATAGTCAGCAAAAAGCAGGCAACCTAAGGTTCTAAAGTTAAAAAGATTCCTGATCTTCTGTACAGAAATATTCTTGCTAAAAAGTAATTATATTTAGTATCTAAAAATCAAGCCAGAAACTATTCTCTTCATATTCCGTAACTACCAAGGCATTATTTGCAAACTTGAAAGTATTCAACATGGTGGAAATTTCCTGTCTTAAAACTATTAGTGTATTGTCAATGAGATCTTTACGAAATCCTTTCTCTTCAAGGTAGAGTACCAGATCCATTGAAACTATCCGACTTATAACCTGACCGAATTCAACAAGTTTGCGTTGGGCAAATGGAGCCTCCAGGTCAAAGCTAACCATTTCCTGAATCCGATCTGCAGCTCTTCCTGCATACCCTTTCAAAAACTGAAACAGGCTCTTCTCCTTGGCTGTTTTCATCAGTTTAAGGACTGATTCGGCAATCTGATTGTAGAGGATATCATTAGATCCCTCAAAGATCTGAAAAGGACGACTATCAACTACAGATCTTCCAGCTATATGATTCAATTTATATCCTTTAGCACCGACTAATTGAAGTAATGATTGAGCAGATTCCTGCATCATATCGGAAGTTACACTTTTGGTGATATTTGCCTCAAGTCCAAGTGTGGACAAATCATTCTCCACACCCGCGATCTCTCCCGATTTGAGACAAAATGCAGAGCAGATAGTGAAATTGGCTTGTAACCGTGATAAACGATGCTGAACCTGATCATAATCAAAAAGATGTTTGTTGCTCACCAATCGCATCCTGGTATGAGTGATTGCTTCATCCAGTATCCGCTTGATTATGCCGAGTCCCATTCCCGGAAACTGAAAACGGCTCCTGTGTAACAGGTCAAGCATCATCTGTATCCCATTTGACTTGGGGATAAGCTTTTTCTCTTCAGGAATATAAACATCAATATTATTTCTTCCATAGGGAATTTGATACAGACCCAGATTCTCAAAGTACTCTTCTACAACAATATTTTGTCCCTTGGCATGAACATCACAAACAAACATTTCAATATCACGCATTAACCCTCCAGCTTCAGTTCTTCTTCTTGCAGTAAGTATCCAAAAATCGGCCATCCCGGTTAATCCTGCCCAGTGCTTTTTCCCTTTAAGATGAAAAATTCCCTCTTTTTCGGTACAGGAAGTGTTCATATTCAGGGCATCGCTCCCAAAATCGGGCTCAGTAATCATTAATCCTCCCATCCTGCGACTATTCACAAACTGTTCAAAAACTTTCGCTTTAGCTGATTCCTGTCCATATTTGGCAAAAGGTTGAATAAACAGGCCGTTATTAATTCCCAGGGTCAGTGAAAGGGCCAGTGATTCATATGAGGCTGCCGAGACCAATGCAATATTCTCTTTGACATTCCCGTTAAATCCTCCATATTCCATAGGAATGCAAAGTGACATGGGATTTAATGACATTAATTCGGATAATACAGCAGGAGGAAGTCCACGGGTACTGCAAAACTGATCGATCTTGTCATCCTGGTGAAAGGCACGCTTCATACTGGCTTTAAAATCTTCTAAAAATTGCCGGAATGCTTCTTGATTTGTCTGATAATTAATGCGTTGATTTTCTTTTGATTGTTGTTGCGACATTTTCTACTCTAAGGTTTAATTGAATGAATTGACAAAGTTGCCTTTTAAATTATACAATCTAACAATTCATTTATACTTTTGTTCTTGGAATCTGATTTTTAATGACTGAAATATTCTTTACCACTTTATCCATTAATACCCTGGCATTGATTCAGGTATTACTAATTGCCCTGACAGGAGCTGTTTTAGTCCGAACGCGAGTGTTTAAATCAGGTGACGTTAAGGGGCTAACCATGATTGTAATCAATGTTTTACTCCCTTCAATGATCTTCTCAAAGATCGTTAGTTCACTTAATCCACAGACATTTCCATTATGGTGGGTTCTTCCCTTAGTTGGAATTGGCCTGATTCTTATTGGAGTTGTTTTCGCTATTCTTTTCTTTTTCCGGGATCTCTCCGTAAAAAGAAGCTTATTACCAATCGCCAGCATGCAAAATGCAGGATATCTGGCACTTCCACTAGGTCAGGCTATTTACCCACAACAGTTTGATCTTTATGCTCTTTATACCTTTTTAATTATCATGGGACTTAACCCAATTCTATGGAGTGTCGGGAAGTTCCTGAGTACTGGAGGCCAACTCCTTGAATTCTCCTGGAAGCAATTTATTACACCCCCTTTTATTGCAAATTTATTAGGAATTACTTTTGTTTTGTCTGGGCTGAATCACTCCATTCCTAAAATAGTATTCAATGCCATTGAACTAACGGGTACAGCAACTGTTCCAATTGCAAATTTCATTCTGGGTGCAGTTTTGGGTGGAATCTCCCTAAAATTATGGCCATCTTTTGCTGATACCATCCGGGTTTTAGGAGTAAAATTTTTAATTATTCCCCTGATAACCATTCTGATTATGCTGACACTCCATGTCAGGGAAACCAACTCCCTCATGAGCGACGTGATATTGATTCAGGCAGTCTCTCCACCAGCGATTGCAATTTTAATCCAGATCAAAAACTATGGAGGTGATGCCCAGAAAAGCGGAAGCCTTATGCTTATATCCTATTTGGCATGTGTGATCGTAATACCTGTATGGATGGCTGTTTGGAGTATTATTTGACTTTTCCCTGCTATTGACTGCCTAATTGGTAACTTTCGGTTACAGGAATCACTATAAATCTTCTTCTTTCACTACTAATATTTCCTTTTTAATTTAGGGTGCTACTATAATTCCTTTAATTTTGACAGGACAAATTTTTGGGCTAAATTATGTGCCTTAATTAATCTGAATAAATAAAATGACAACAAGAAATTTTCTGGCTTTCGATTTGGGGGCATCCAGCGGGCGTGCGATTTTGGGAACAATATCTGAAGATAAACTAAGTCTTCAGGAAATTCATAGGTTTGATAATCAAATGGTTGAAATCAACGGCTCTTTTTTTTGGAATATCTTTAGTCTTTTTGCGGAACTCAAAACCGGATTGAAGAAATGCATACATGATTTTGGAATTCAACCTGAGTCTTTGGGTGTCGATACATGGGGAGTTGATATTGTCTTACTCGACAGGAATGGAATGATTGTTGGATTGCCCTATGCTTACCGAGATCCAAGAACAGACCAGGCAATGGAAGAGGTCTTTAAAGTCGTACCAAAAAAAGAGTTGTACCGGATGACTGGTATTCAATTCATGCAATTCAATACCCTTTTCCAGCTTCATGCCTATAAACGGGACCATTCACCACAATTGGAAATAGCAAAAGATATCCTTTTTATGCCTGACGCCTTATGCTATCTGTTCAGTGGAATGAAGAAAAATGAATTTTCTATCGCTTCAACCTCCCAGTTTTTAAAGCCTGGAAAACTGGAATATGAACAGCGGTTATTCGATGCCATCAATTTTGACAGCAGCCTGATGCAGGAACTTGTATTGCCCGGAACCATACTAGGAACTCTCAAGCCTGAGATTCAGAAAGAGACGGGAAGTTCAGCCATACCGGTTGTGGCGGTGGCTGCTCATGACACCGCTTCAGCTATTGCCTCAGTTCCCGCAACAGGGAGAAATTGGGCGTACATTAGTTCCGGAACCTGGTCCCTGATGGGTATTGAAAGTGATCAGCCGCTGATATCAGAGGAGATCCAAAACCTGAACTTTACAAACGAAGGTGGGGTAGAGGGAACAACCCGCTTTTTAAAAAATATTATGGGCCTGTGGTTGCTGCAGGAATGCCGCCGTAGTTGGAGTTCTGAACGAAATTATTCATGGCCTGAAATGGTTGACATGAGCCTGAAGGCGCACCCTTTCAAATGTCTGATCGATCCGGATGCCCGTGAGTTTTTAAATCCTGGTGACATGCCGGCTGCAATCGAAGCATTTTGCGTGAAAACCAGCCAGCCTGTCCCGGAAAATCACGGTGAAATTATCCGCACTATTTTTGAGAGTCTTGCCTTAAAATACCGTGCAACATTAGACTCTATAAGGGCTGTATCTCCTGTTGAAATTGAGAAAATCCATATTATAGGTGGCGGAGCAAATAACGAATTATTATGCCAGTATACTTCAAATGCGACAAATCTTCCTGTTTATGCAGGTCCGGCAGAAGCCACTGCTATAGGCAATATTATGCTGCAAGCCAAGGCATTAGGAGTCGTTTCGTCACTTGAAGAAATTCGCCGGATGGTTTTCGGTTCATTCGAGACAAAGATCTTTAAGCCGCAAAATTCGGACAACTGGAATATTCAATATCAAAGATTTAAATCTTTTTGTGACAAATATTAAAGCAATTCCTATCTTTACAATTATGACAGAGGTATCCTCTGGCATAATTATTGACATCTGAAACATGTCATTTATTAATTTTTAAAAGATAAAAACATGAGAAAGTTATATTTTGTTCTTGGGCTTCTGTTAGCAGCCAATCTGGCTAACGCTCAAATGGCTGATAATGCAATTGGTTTAAGACTTGCCGGAGGTAATGGATTTGGGACTGAAATATCTTTTCAACATGGGTTGACGGATCTAAACCGTCTGGAACTTGATCTGGGGATTATTTCAGGAACTAATTACTCGGCATGGAGTCTTGCTGGGATCTATCAGTGGGTCTGGAAGATTGACAAAGAATTTAACTGGTTTGCTGGTGCCGGAGGTAGAATAGGAACCTGGAGCTGGGATCAAAGTTATACAGGAAATAACAGCGGCGGCTTTCTGCTCGGCGTAGTCGGTAATGTGGGTATCGAATATTCATTCCCGGTAGGAGTTCAGCTTGGCCTGGATTACAGACCCGAAATTGGTTTGATCAACCATGGTGATTCTTTCGGCAATAATATTGCTTTAAGTGTACGTTACCGGTTTTAATTTTGGGAATTGTAATGTGAACAGTCATGTTAAAGTACACCTCTGTTCACATTAATTTAATTAATTCATTTACAACGTTTTGTGCGCATTCTGCAATTTGCAGAATATGGGCATCAAGCATATAACAAGGGGCTGTAACCAGTTTATATTTTTTATCTATAATCACTTGTGAAAGATCTGTTTCGTAGTGATTCCCTCCCATTTTTTCAATTACCTTAACCGTTTTGGGATCATTTCCAATTGTGACATCTGCCCCGGGAAGTATCTTTACGATCAGTGCCGGAGCAATGCACAAAGCCCCAATCGGAATTGAAGCCTCAACAGAGGCAATTACAGCCAATTCAACTTCGGGATCTACCGTACAATCGCTCCCTTCAAAAGCGAGCGAACACAAGTTCTTGGCAACTCCAAATCCACCGGGAAAGATAACCGCATCAAATGCTTCAGGTTCATAAAGATAGAGCGGTTTAATTTTACCTCTTGCGATCCTGGCAGATTCCACCAATACATTCCGAACTTCATTCGTCGGCTCCCCGGTCAAATGATTAATGACCTGTGCTTGTTCCTTGTCAGGGGCAAAACACTCATAACTTGCTCCAGCTTTGGCAATAGCCAGTAGGGTCAGAGTAGCCTCGTGAATCTCAGCACCATCCAATACTCCGCAACCAGCCAGTATTACAGCAAAACGTTTTTGTTTATTCATAAATTTATTCGGTTTTAACAGGTTTAATTCGGTTACAACAGGTTAAAAGAAATTCAATTAATACCATGTGCGGCAAATAGACTCTCAGTTTGGCTTTCAAATAATTCAAAGTATGCCTTGAAGAAGCAATATTAATTTATTTTTGGTGAAATAATAGACTTTTAAGGAGATTCAATACAAAAAAAAGTAAAATAAAAATCAGATTAGCTAAAAAGGAGAGGATCAGGAAAAAATAAAATACGGAGATATAGGTCATTGTCTTCCCCTGGATTAAAAATCTGGTTGAAAAATCTCCTGCCCAAAGAGTTAACATGTTGAATATCAGTATAAAAATCACGATCCACATAAAGCCTGCCAGCGCCCCTTTCACATCCGGTTTACTCAGTGTCATCGAACTTCCAATCGAATAAAGAACATATATTAATAGGGCAGACTTCCACCATACTTCTGAATTTCCAAATGTTACGAGGTTCTTATAAACTATTAAACCCGACCACGTGGAAATAGCTATTTGTTTGAAAATCTGAAAATTAAATAAGGTTTCAGTGGAAATCCTGAATTTACTGAATTCACTGATATTGATCCTGTAAAGAATCAGATTGATCAGGAGCAAAACAAGTCCGCCGGCAAGAAGTGGTCCGATTCCAATAAAAAAATTGCCGATTTTTTGATAAATACTTTTTTTATTGAAGGTGTGGCTTACATGTCCAAGAGACTCTCCCTTGCTGTTAGGCTCAAACAAGACCATTTCCTTAATCTTGTGCCCAAAGATCAAGGCGAAAAATGCATGACTTAACTCATGAACGGAACAACCCAACCAACCAAAACCATAAAGAAAGATATTCCTGCCCCAGAATCGGAGACTCAACCGGGCTGTCAGGATGGCCGAAAAATTCAAAATCAATACTAAGACTAGCAGTGGACCGAAAATTATAAGTAGTTGATTAAATGATAATTGAATAACATTGATAAGATAGCCGATAATTTGATTGAGATGTTTTTCCATCATAAACAGCATAAAGGAGACAAAATTAAATATCATGGAATGGCTTCTGCAACGATAAATGTACTGCCACCAATAAATATCAGATCATCCTTATCTGCATTCAGCTTCGCAGATTCGATTGCCTGGGCTACCGACGGGAAACTGTTTCCATGGAGATTGAAAAAAGCCGCCATTTTCAAAAGCTGGTTTTCGTCGAACGCTCGGGGAATAGCCGCCTTTGTAAAATAATAAATCGCATCCCTGGGCAATAAATTCAGCACTCCGGGGATATCCTTATCATTGACCATTCCAATAATGAAGTGGAGCTTTTTATAAGGAGTCTGACTGATCTGGGTCACAACTTCACGTATGCCTCCTTCGTTATGTCCTGTATCACAAATAATTCTGGGATTTGCTCCGATTACCTGCCACCGTCCCATTAACCCCGTATTTTCACAAACCTTGTCTAATCCGGTCCTAAGAGCACTTTCCGGAATATTCCAACCCTGCCCGCGTAGTTGCTCCACAGCAGCAATCACCGTACAAATATTTTTTGCCTGGTAAATACCTAATAAATCAAGTTTTAAATTATGGTAAACTACGTTCTCTCCCTTCCTGACAGTAAATATTTGTCGGTTATCTTTCGACAATAACCCAACACCAACCTTGAAATTTTGATCGGCAAAACTCAGCGGTGCTGAAAGCTCTGTTGCCACACCCTTAAAAATTATGCTGGTTTGAGGATGGCTCTCCCCAATAATGACCGGAATTTTCCTCTTAATGATCCCGGCTTTCTCCAGAGCTATTTTCCCCAGCGTATCACCAAGCAAATAAGTATGATCGAGACTAATGTTTGTAATAACCGACAACTCAGGGGTTATAATATTGGTGGAATCAAGCCTTCCTCCCAGCCCAACCTCTATGATTGCAATATCTATCCTGTTTTTGGAAAAATAATCAAAGGCCATCATCACGGTTAGTTCAAAAAAAGAGGGTTCCAGCCCTTTAGTAGAATTCAGATTAAGGAACCCAGAAACAAATTCAACAATAAACTCTTTTTCAATTTTTTCGCCATTTATCTGAATCCGTTCCCGAAAATCTTTCAGATGGGGCGAGGTGTAAAGTCCTGTTTTATAGCCTGATTCCATCAGGATACTTGCCAGCATATGCGACACAGACCCCTTGCCATTGGTTCCTGCGATATGAACAGATTTAAAATTCTGATGCGGATGATCAAACATAACATCCAGTGCAATTGTATTATCCAGGTTGTCCTTATAAGCTGCCTGCCCTAATCGCTGATAATAAGGAAGATGATCATATAAATAGTTAATTACTTCTTCGTAGGTTTGCATTGTAACGGACTTAATTGACAAAATCGTAAACAAAGATGACAAATTCCTACAGGTAAAAGGCTGTTAGGGCTATTTTTTTTCTAATTTTAGGGTGAAATAAAAGCTGAAAAATAATGACAAAGTCAAAAGTATTCGTAATTGATACCAATGTCATTCTTCATGATCATGAGTGCATCTATCATTTCAACGATAACGATGTAGTGCTTCCTATTACTGTATTGGAAGAACTCGATCGTTTTAAACGGGGAAATGACCAGATCAACTTCCAGGCAAGGCAATTCGTCCGGATACTCGATGAAATTGTGGGAAATGAATTATTTAATGGAGGTATTTCATTGGGTGTCAATAAGGGAAAACTAACGATTGAAACGGGAAAACCATTTTCTGAAAAACTGAAGGAGTCCTTTCGCGAAGATATTCCGGATCATCGTATCCTGGCGATTACTGAATATCTGAGGGAGAAATTTAAGGACCGTAAAGTTATCCTGGTTACAAAAGATGTGAATCTTCGGATGAAGGCAAAATCATTGCATATCGAATCGGAAGATTACAAAAACGATAAAGTGCAGGATATTAACGTATTATACCAGGGAATTCGTGAAAATAAGGCCTATAACGATCAAATGATAGCCCAGTTATACGAAAATAATTACCTGACTGTCGAAGAAGCCGGCATCGAGAAACCTCCTTTTGCCAACGAATTTTTCATCCTTAAAAGTAGCCGGTCAAGTGTATTGGCTCATTATACCCCTTTTCGTCAGCGATTTGAACGGGTAGACAAAAAAATTGCCTACGGGATTAAGCCACGAAATGCGGAGCAAACTTTTTCGATTCACGCTTTACTCGATCCTGAAATTAAACTGGTAAGTCTCACAGGCAAGGCAGGAACCGGAAAGACGTTACTGGCCCTTGCTGCCGCCATTGCCCAACATGGCATTTACGAACAGATTCTTCTTGCCAGACCGATTGTAGCATTAAGCAACAGGGACATCGGTTTCCTGCCAGGTGATGCCGAAGAAAAAGTGTCCCCATATATGCAACCTCTTTTCGATAATCTGGCGGTCATTAAACGGTGTTTTAGTCCGGTCAGCCAGGAATACCGGCTGATCGAGGAGTTGAAAAAGGATGAGCGTTTGGTAATTAGCCCATTGGCTTTTATCCGGGGACGCAGTCTATCCAATTGTTTTTTCATCATCGACGAGGCGCAAAATCTTACCCCGCATGAAGTTAAAACCATAATTACCAGAGCGGGAGAAGGGACTAAAATGGTCTTTACAGGGGATATTCAGCAAATTGATTCTCCCTATCTCGATATGCAGTCAAACGGACTGGCATATCTGACTGATAGGATGAAAGGTCAGGATATTTTCGCCCACATTAATCTTGTGAAGGGCGAGCGGAGTTACCTTGCCGAATTGGCAAGTGACCTGCTTTGAGGAATGAAAGAATTAAATTTCAATAATATGTTAAAAGTAAACGAGTATTTTGGAGGAAGTGTAAAATCGATTGCGGTCGAAAATGAAGAAGGAGTCGCAACAGTGGGAGTTATGGAGGCAGGTAAATATGAATTTGGAACCTCTACAATAGAGATTATGACGATCACTGGAGGAACCCTTGACGTTCTTCTTCCCGGTGAAAAACTATGGAAAACCTTTTTAAAAGGGGAGAATTTCAGGGTTGAACAACATGTGAAATTCAGTGTAAAAGCGGCTTCTCCGGTAGCCTATCATTGTCAGTATATCTAAAAAATATACAAGTCTTTTTCTCAGCGAAATCTGCAATTTAATTTTCCTTGCAGATTTCGCTGAAATGTTTTTGAGGAAACCTATTCACTTTTCGAGTAACTCTTTGAGGTTTGCTAATCCTTCCTGTAAATCCTTTCCTAATAAACTATCCATATCCCGCAGAAGCAGGAAGAGGTTCATCGGATATTTCATCTCGCCGGCGAAACCCCATGAAACCTTGGTCTGTGTTTCAGAGAGAGCTGTGAAAACAATATCAGCATAATTTGTTGCAGCAAATGGCTTAATAAACCTGAGCTCATAATCGATCCGCTTACCATCGGCTATCTTTTTTATCTCTTGTTCCCCTTTGCCGACATCCTTCATTTTGCTGTCTCAGCCTGATACAAAGCCAACAGTTCCATCAATGCCCCGGTATTCCTTAAGCATCTCCGGATCTTTTTGGGCCCATACACTGAAATGATCCTGGTTCTTCAGAATTTTCACAAACCCGAACACCTGCAGACATGGTTTATTAATGATTATTTCACGTTCAACTCTCAACTTCCTTTTGGTAAAAATGGGTACGATCAATAAAAGGCAAACCAGAATGGCTAACCCCATCAAAACGAATTTCAAGATTTCCATACGATTAAAATTTAGTGGATTATACACTATAAAACGTTTATCTGCTCAGAAAAGTTTAGCCATTTACCTGCCCCTTAAGTTGTAATCACCATTAATTTGTACATTTACAGAATCGAAAAATACAATTTTACGAGATATGAGCGCATTTACTTTGTCGATTTACAGAATGATCCTTCCCAATTTATTCCGGGGAAAAGTGCTTGTCAAAGAGCCAGAAAGCTCAATCCTGAAAGATTATACCCCGCTTCCCGAATCACCTGATGAAGAGCTCTTTTCTAAATTTAATGATCTGGAGACAAATCTGATAGCTATAACCCCAATTCATTTTTACAATCAGGAGGATAAGGAATTTAAGGCTTTGTTGTCTCAGATTATATTTAGATCCACTCATTATTATGGACTTATGTTCTTTTATTACGATAAAAAGATATTAACTCCCTGTTTAGACGTGGCCTGATCAGTGCAGAAAAACCAGAACTATTTTATTTATCACTAATTTTGCCACAAAAACATGAATTTCGAAAAACTTTGCCTTGAGGTCCGGGATATAGCCAAAAATGCCGGAGCATTTATAGCTGGAGAACGGGAAAAATTTGACCTTGAGGCCATTGAGGTTAAAGGAAAGGCTAATTTTGTATCCTATGTTGACAAACAGGCCGAAGAGCTGATTGTTGATAATCTACGTCAACTATTACCCGGATCAGGGTTTATTGCCGAAGAGGGAACAGCCACAAGTTCCAATGAGAAATACCGCTGGATCATCGACCCACTCGACGGCACCACTAATTTCATCCATAGTCTTCCTCCGTTTGCGGTTAGTATTGCGCTCATGGAAGATGATGAATTAGTCCTCGGTGTAGTGTATGAAATTACTCAGGACGAATGTTTCTATGCCTGGAAAGGAAGCAAAGCTTTTCTGAACGGGAAGGAAATTCAGGTCACAACAGCCGCTAGAACATCAGATTCATTGGTAGCTACCGGTTTCCCTTATTCTGCGATGGATATGCTTAATCCGTTCATTGCATCTATGCGTTATTTCATGATTCATTCACATGGTTTAAGAAGGTTGGGTTCTGCTGCAACAGACCTGGCATATGTGGCAGCCGGTCGGTTTGAAGCATTCTATGAACATGGGCTTAAACCCTGGGACGTTGCTGCCGGAGCATTAATCCTCATGCAGGCTGGTGGAAAGGTTTCTGATTTCAGTGGAACCAACCAATTTTTGTTCAATGGTGAGCTTGTCGCCTCAAATAGTGCATACTTCGAAGAATTTTCCGGAATTGTTAACAAATTCCTTGGTGAGAACGCTGAAAAGAACAAAGAGATTATTTAAACCGATCACCTCATATTTACGTTGATCATTTTCACAATTACGATTACCGGAAATGAAAAAAGCTGGATACTTATTACTTCGGACTCTTACCTGGACCATGCACTTATTTCCACTTCGGGTTCATTACCTGATTTCAGATTTCTTCTTTTTCATCACCTTTAGGATGGTCCGGTATCGTCGAAAGGTTGTGGAAAGAAATCTTGCCAACTCTTTCCCAGAGAAATCTCAAGGTGAAAGAAATCGCATTACCAAAGGATTTTATCATCACTTCTGCGATACTGCAATTGAAACCTTGTATTTTGACCGGATGTCAGTTTCCAGGGCGGAGGGTGTGGTAAAATACCTGAATCCCGAATTGCCGAACAGCTATCTGGACAAGGGCAGGCAAGTCATTGTAATTCTCGGCCATTATAACAACTGGGAATGGTTTTGTAATTGGCCGTTATATACAAAATACCCTTTTTACCCAATTTATAAAAAGCTTAAAAACATTGTATTTGAGAGCTTTTACTTCAATGTAAGAAGTAGGTTTGGAGCAATACCTGTTGAGCGGGCGGATACTTACAGACGCCTTATGAACGATCATCAAAAAGGGATCCCTTCAACCTCTGCCTTCCTGTTTGACCAGACCCCCCGGATTTACGAAATTCAACATTGGGTGAGATTCCTGAATCAGGATACACCCGTGATTCTTGGCGCTGAAAAAGTTGCCCGGAAAATTAATGGAGTAGTACTTTTTGCCCACTCACGGAAAATAAAACGCGGACGGTATGAAGTGAAATATCAATTAGTAACTGATCATGCGGCAGATTGTCCAAAATTTGAAATTACCGAAAAATGCCTTCAATTATTGGAGAATCAAATTATCGATCAACCGGAATTCTGGCTTTGGTCTCACAAAAGATGGAAACATAATCGGGGAAAAATTGCCAGGAATGGCTAAATTTATTAATTTTGAATTGAATAAAGTATCTAATCAATAATGAATAACCGGTTAACCATTAGTATATCCATTAAAATTCCCCTTATGAATCTATCGTCAAATTACATACCCGAATGATTGGATACTACCTCCTGCGGACCTTGTCATGGCTGATCTATAAAATGCCAATACGCCTTCTCTATCTGCTATCCGACCTTTTTTTCATTGTACTCTTTTATCTCATCCGTTACAGACGTGATGTGGTATCCACTAATCTTTCAAACTCCTTTCCTGAGAAATCTGAAACGGAACGTAATCAAATTGCAATAAGATTTTATCACCATCTTTGTGATTGCTTCCTGGAAACCTTTTATTTTGATTGGATTTCAGATAAAAAAGTGCTGGAACGGGTTAAATTTCTCAACCCCGAAATGGCCAATGAAATTATGGATAAGGGGAAAACCGTAATTATTTTAATGGGGCATTACAACAATTGGGAATGCTTTAACAATTGGGGATTACATTCCAAACACAAGTCATATGCCATCTACAAAAAACTCCGCAACAATGCATTCGAAAAATTTTACATTCATCTGCGAAGCCGGTTTGGATCTATTCCTCTTGAAAGAGCACTTACATTCAGACAATTATCTGATGATCACAGGAATAAAGCTGCTGGCCTGGCCCTTTTCCTGATCGATCAATCTCCCCGGGTGCACGATATTCAGTATTGGACTACCTTTTTAAATCAGGAAACAGCTGTTTTGATCGGTCCTGAAAAAATTGCGGTCAAATTAAATACGGCAGTTTTGTTTGGGAAGACAAAAAAAATAAAACGGGGATTTTACGAGGTTGAATTTGAATTGATTACAGATAATGCGCAAGCATGTCCAAAATTTGAAATCACCGAAAAAAGCACACGTCTAATGGAACAGCTAATCGTAGAAAACCCTGAATACTGGTTATGGTCACATCGGAAATGGAAGCATAAACGATCAGAAATAGCCCGGGAATTAAGTAATTGTCAATGAATAATGTTCAATTTTCAATGTATTACGAATTGATTATCTGGGATATAGAAAGATATAATTACGACATTAAATCATTCCACTTATTTAAATAGTAACTCTGGATTAATAAAATTCAACTTTTTAAAAGCATTTTTCGTCATAATTGGTCAAATCTGAATATTTATGAAGCTTTCAATCGTAATCCTTAATTGGAACGGCAGCCACCACCTGAAACGGTTTTTACCAGCTCTAATCAGGTTTTCCTCTTACGATTGGACCGAAATAATTGTGGCAGACAACCACTCAGACGATGATAGTTGCAGCTGTATCGAAAATAATTTTCCTGAAATTAAATTATTAAAGCTCAGCCGAAACTACGGTTTTGCTGAAGGATATAATCAGGCATTGAAGAATAATTTTTCAGAATATATCCTGCTTCTAAATTCAGATGTCGAAGTAACCCAAAACTGGTTGGAACCTCTGATTAAAATAATGGATAGCGATCCACTAATTGGCTCCTGTCAACCCAAGATCTTATCGCTTAATCAACCGGATAAGTTTGAATATGCGGGTGCCTCAGGAGGATTTATCGACAAATTAGGCTACCCTTTTTGTAGAGGAAGAATTATTAATGTTCAGGAAAACGACCGGGAGCAATATAATATGCCCACATCTGTTTTCTGGACCAGCGGAGCTGCAATGATGGTCAGAGGAAAGGTTTGGCACGAATACGGGGGGTTTGATTCCGATTTCTGGGCCCACATGGAAGAGATAGATCTCTGTTGGAGAATGAAAAACCAGGGATACAAGGTTGTCATCAATCCGGAATCCAAAGTTTTTCACCTGGGTGGAGGCACCCTTGCATACGGATCACCACAGAAGATTTACCTTAATTTCAGAAATAACCTGTTCCTGCTTTATAAAAATTTACCCAAAGGAGAGCTTTACAAAACACTTTTTTTTCGGATGATCCTCGATGGGGTTGCGGCGTTTCAATTTCTGATAACTGGGCAATTCAAATCCTTTGTCAGTGTTCTTCGCGCACACTGGGATTTTTACAAAAGCCTGAAAAAACTCAAAAGCAAAAGAGAGGAATTACTTGTAAAAACCTTAAGAACCACTCATCCCGAAATTTATCAAAGGAGCATAATCTTTGATTTCTTTATTGCTAAAAAGAAGAAGTTTTCGTCATTGAGTTTTCCGACATATGATATACATGGACAACCTTTTAAAGTAAAGTAATGTTTAATTCATAACTCATAACTTATAAATCATAACTCCGCCCATAATTTATAACTATTTCATTTACAATTTAGCTATGCGAATTACGAAAGCCGGTACCACTGCACTCTTTATCGATTTCCAGGAAAAACTCTTTCCGGCTATGAATGCAAAAGAGACATTATTGAAAAACAGCACATTACTTCTGGAAGGGTTAACCCATTTGGGCATTCCAATCTCCTTTACACAGCAATACACCAGGGGATTGGGCGAAACCCTGGAATCGCTGAGCTCACGTGTTCCTGAGTTTTCACCCATAGAAAAAACAGATTTCAGCTGTTTTGGAGCCCAGGAATATATGAATTTTCTGGAGCTCCACAAATCCAAAACCATTATTATCTGCGGAATCGAGGCACATGTTTGTGTAATGCAGACAGCCGTTGACCTGAAGGGGGCAGGCTATTTTCCTGTGGTGATATCTGATTGTATATCCTCCCGGACAGAAATCAACAAATTGGGTGCTTTAGAACGATTCCGCTTTGAAAACATTATGACTTCAACCTGGGAATCGATACTTTTTGAACTGATCCAATCCTCCGGGGCCGGAGAGTTCAAAGCTGTTTCAAAACTGGTAAAATAAAAAAAAGCTAAATGCCATTTTCATAATTAGATTCACTAATTTAGTTCCCGCTACCTATAACTAATTTCTGTCTCCTGTCGTTTAACCCGGCTGGTCCGTCACAACCACTGGAATGGCAATTCTGAACACGCAATTTTTGACATTAGGATAATTCATGGAGATATAAGCGACGAATTAAACTCCAATTACGAAAAACGGTTTCGGGAAGGTCACTATGTTTGTTTTTTATTCTTCAAATTAGCATCAATCCTGTCAAGCTATTTTAGGGAAGGTCAAGGTCTGCGAGTTTCTAAAATTCAAATCGCTAACCGGACTGGTTTGTTATAAAGTACGTTATCCGGCGAACGTATTCTGGGCAGTAATTCTACGGTATGCATAACCCCTGCTTTGCAGAAAGGACACTCAAACCGGTTGAATCCGGTAAGTCGGACAATCCGTTGCTGAGTATTTTCTCCCGCCTTCGTTTCCGGCTTTTTAGGCTGCAACGGTTTAAGCACATCTTTCTGTTTGCTGCTCAACAGGCCATAATACCTGATCTTTACAAACCGGTATGGCAATATGTGCAGGCAAAACCGGCGGAGGAACTCAACCCCGGATAGCTTTGTGAGCTTTTTTTGCTATTGTCTTTGTAGTCTTTATAAAAGAAAGATACCCCCGAACCATCGATGTTTTCTATCCGGTGATTGCTGATCGCTACCCGATGGGTGTACAACCCCAGATATTTTACAATTTGCCGGGCATTGCCCAAAGGAGGCTCACAATACACCACCCAGGGTTTCTTCCACAGTTCATCAAGCAACGATTGATAGTGCGTCAATTGGTTGTCTTGTTTGACGGGCAACATGCAAATAGATCATCGTTGTGTTAATATGGGCATGACCCAACAACTCCTTGATGGTGACGATATTTACTCCGTCTTCGAGTAAATGGGTAGCATAACTATGTCGCAGGGAGTGGAGGGAAACGTCTTTTCTAATGTCTGTTTTTTTCAGGTTTTCGCGCAGGATCCAGCTCAGCCCTTTCACACGGTAACGTCCGTCCGGCTCTTTGCCATTAAACAACCAGATATGCGGGTGTTCAGCTGAGATGTATTTTCTAAGTCCTATGGCAATGTAATCGGACAGCGGTACTATCCGGTCTTTTTTGTACTTACTCTGTCGGATGTGGATCGTTTTGCGCTCAAAATCGATGTCCGATAGTTTCAGGTTGATGGCCTCCTGCGAACGCAATCCGGCAGAATAAATAAGAGTGAGGACGATACGGTGCTTCAAAAGAGTTGGCGCCTTAAACAATTGATGAAGCTCACTGCGGTTGAAAATAACCGGAAGTTTGGCCTCTTTTTTCATGGATGGCAATCCGATGGCCCGCTTATTCTGACCAATATGGCGGAAATAGTAACGTAAGCCATATACAGCATGTTTAAAACTGCTTCGTGATGGAGATTTGGGCATTTGAGCCAGGCCAGTCAGGTATTCGTTGATCTCGACTTCCGAAATATCTTCCGGAAGACGTTTAAACTCCAGGCACACTAAAGCTATACGGCGCAAGTAATTATCAAGCGTACTCTGGCTCCTGCCACCCAGAATAGTTTGCTGTTTCAGCTTCTGACACATCGGACCGAAACCATCAATGGTTTGCAGGGCTCGTTCCATAATCGTAAATTCGCTCTTCTTTCTAATGGTACTGAACTTTAAAAATTAAGAAATTAGTTTTTAGGGAGTTTGTCCTCCCGTTCAGTACCATTTTATCTATATTTGCTCAGAAAAGCTATCCGCTTTTTAGCGGATTTAGTGCAATACGTGTTCAAATGATATTGAAATTTAAGTAGTCAAAATTTAAAGTTTGATGAAAGTGAAGTGTTTTTAAATCCTCCACTTCGCCGATTGATATAACAATAGGAGTATACTTTTTTATAATTTAACCGGGGATATAAAGAATTAATCTATATCATTTTTCGAGCATGGGAAATAGATTCTTGCCAAGAACTTTTTATGAGGTATTACTGTTATTTTCATTTCTTTTTGTTTCGTGTAAAAAAAATGAACCTGGAACAAATCAAATAATTAATTCAACTATTTCAAGTCCTGGAACAACTATTTGGCTCGGGTTTGGCTATAATCAGTATCCTATTGACCGCAACAGTGCAGGAGTTGACATGGATATCTGGGACAATTCTCACTGGGACTTAATGACTGAGCGGGTAGACTATTTAAAGGCATCTCTGGTACGGATCAATTTATACAGGTTTTGGTTTAATCCTTCAGGGATAGTCGGTGATTATGATTGGAGCTCACCAAGAATGATTTCACTTTATAAGGTTCTCGATTACTATAAATCCAAAAATATTCCGGTAATGACCGGACTTTGGCAATCCACCCTAGACGGTATCGATAATTCTCCCTATTACACTAGTGTTGGGGATAACAGTTTTCAAAAACTACAAGTTGATATGTTCCAGCAATTATTTTCCATTAAGGGATATACCAATATTAAGTGGTACACACCCACAAACGAACCGAAAGGAACGGGCATGGATTTCTCAAAATGGTCTTTGATGATGAAAAATACGTATATGGGTTTTTCAGATGCGGTACTGCCATTAAGTCTTTTTTGTGGTGCAGACTCCTGGGATGAATGGGACTCATCTGCAGCCACATATAATAAATATGAATTGAGCGGATATGACCATCACTATTATTTAAATTCGGGTATTGGCGAGCTTATTAATGAGAACCTGGAGCAAAATTTTAAAAATGAACTTAATACAATCAGAAATATTGACAATTCGAATAAGCCTGTCTTTTTGAGTGAGTCCGGTTTTATGTCTGCAACTGACAGTGGAGGTATTGATTATTGGTATACACATGATCCAATACCGGAAATAAACCCAACCTCAGGGAGATACGCACTTTTGGCATTTGATTATGGCATTCAGGTGGCACGTTCAGGAGAGTCTGGAGCATTGGCCTGGTCACTTGACGGGTTTGATTATGGGAAAGATCCTGGGATGTGGAATATATCCGGGAATAATGGTGGCATAAAACTTAGACCATGGTATTATTCATGGTCCTTGCTCTGCAGGTATTTTCCTTCAGAAGGCATCATTTATCCTATCAATTTTAAATCCTTATCGATACATGGGGTAGCTTTGGAACTGAGAATCCAGGATAAATCACATTGGACATTTGCTTTTGTTAACTGGGGAGAGTTGGAGGTTGAAACAAAAGTATCAGTCCCTTTTTTCAAGGGTGGAGATTTCTCGAAAATCCAGTTATCTGTAAATTCATTTGGAGACGGGACGTTATTATTCCTGCCAAAGGAAAAGATAACTATTTCGTCTCTCAATGACGGTTTTTTGCTAAAAATACCTCCCTCAGGAGGAATACTCCTAACCTCAATGGATAATTCACCTATTTCCAAATAATCATATTAATTAAACATTGCAATCAATTTTGGGAAAATCAGTGAACACGGATTGAACGGGTTCTCAGGATTGTTTTAACCCGTTATAAAGATTCATTAATCTTTCGGCTACCAATTTTTCACTAAACAATTCTGCATTAGCATTTCCTTTTTTTATTAAGGAATCTCTCATTTTAGAATCGGTTAACAGATTGATTATTGCATGGCTTATTTCCAAAATGTCTGCAGGGTTAATATAGAATGCCCCTTCTCCTCCAGCTTCAGGTAAACTGCTTATATTTGAGGTGATAACAGGGCATCCTGAAGCCTGTGCTTCAAGGACAGGAAGTCCAAACCCTTCAAAAAAGGATGGATAAACCATTATTTCTGCCATCTGATATATTCCTTGTAATTCATCCGTGGTCGTATCATGGAGAAATATCACCTTCTTTTGAATCCCAGATTCAAGTATAAACTTATTAAGCTGGTCAATGTATTCTGTTGGTCTTCCTAAAATTACAAGAGTTGTGTCGATATTTCCAGTTGCAAGAGCTCTTAAGATGGAGAGCTGATTTTTCCGTTGTTCAATCGTGCCGACACTCAGAATGAATTTTGCAGGTAATTTGAATTTTAGTCTGATTGAACTTTTTTGTTCTTCACTAACTCTATCGTAAAAACGGTGGTCACATGACTGGTAGATCACACTAATTTTACCGGGGTCTATTCCGAAATAATTTATCAAATCACTCTTCGTTTGATTACTTATTGCAATGATTTTGGTAGCCCTTTGGCACGAACTCAGATATATTGATTTATACATATTCCGGTCAATTTTCTTATAGTATTGTGGATACCTTAAGAAAATAAGATCGTGCATTGTTACAACGGAGACAATACCTGTCTTTTCGATACCGTATGGTAATGAGTGACTTAATCCGTGAAAGATGTCCACATTATTTTTTGAAAGCAATTTCGCAACTTGATGTAATCTCCAGAACGATTTAAAAAATTGAGAAAATAACGATTTTGGTGTGATAATTTTAGCTGAATCAGGGATTGTATATAGGTCAGTAACTTTAGGTGCAAAAAGAATGTACTTATTTTCAGGATAGTAACTGGATAATAAATTGATGGTATTTCGACTGTAGTTGCCTAAACCTGAACGGTTTTGGAATATACGTTTTGCTTCAAAGCCAATATTCATATGGTATAATTTAAAAAATGAATAATTGTAAGCATCCTATGTTATTTGACATTTGAATTAATAATTCCAGACTCAATACCAGGCATAAGCGTAATTCCTGAAATTAATATAACATAATCTATAATGATTTATTAATCTTACAAATCTTTATTCCGGTTTGATATCTTCATTATGGGATTTCTTAACAGACTCCCCGGCAAAAATAGTATTCTTTAGGATATTCCTTGTTAAAAGTTAATTCGAACCTTTTATCCGACTCTTATTCTTCTCAAATGGAGAACAAGTACTAATTGATGTTATTGATTTTTTCCGCCTGTTGCCCATAACCCGAACATAATCAAAAATCAAAGCATTTTAAGGACTAATTGAATTTCCTCACCTTAAACCGCTTAAGTATATCTACTTTTTCAACGAACCAAGGTAATCATATTAACAAATAGAATATTGTAAGTTTTTGTCATGCACATATTTTAATTGAATTAAACTATGTAATTTGCACTATGAAAAAATTTAATGTTCTCATTGATTTAGATCGGCTGAAAGTTTTAAATACCGGACTTGGACAAGTTGCCTATTTATTTGGTAAAGAGTTAAGTAAATTAAATGACCCCCGACTGAGATTTACATTTCTGGTACCCCCTAAATTTAAAGGCGAATTTGGGAATAATGTAGATTATGAAACAACCTCATTAATAAGAAGATACTTTCCATTCTTGTGCAAAAAATACGATTTGTGGCATGCCATTCACCAGGATTCAGCTTATTTTCCAGGAGATCGAAGTATTTCTTACTTATTGACAATTCACGATTTAAATTTCTTAGGCGAAAAAACAATCTCAAAAGCCCGAAAACGTATAAAATTATTGCAATTCAAAGTGAATCGAGCCATTGAAGTAATAGCAATTTCTAAGTTTACCAAAGAAGTAATCCTTCAAAATCTAAGACTTGATAATAAGATTGTAACAGTTATTTACAATGGAGTGGAACACCAGACTAGTATTATGAGTCACAAACCAGTTTTTTTGCCTGATGGTAAATTCCTTTTTACAATCAGTGTGGTTAAGCAAAAAAAGAATTTCAAGGTTCTGGTTGATTTCATTAAGGATTTGAAGGATTATAACCTTGTTATTGCAGGAAATAAATCGGGTAAATATGCTAAAGAATTAGAAGCAAGCATCCGGGCTAAAGGATTGCAATCTAAGATTGTGTTGCCGGGAGAAATAAATGCAGAAGATAAATATTGGCTTTTTAAAAATTGTGAGGCTTTTGTGTTTCCTTCCTTGCATGAAGGTTTTGGGTTACCGGTAATTGAGGCTATGAATTTTGGAAAACCTGTATTTTTGTCAACCTACAGTAGTTTGCCTGAAATAGGCGATAAATACGCTTTTTATTGGGAGAATTTTGAGAGCAAATATATGAGCGATGTTTTTCTTGAAAAAATGACAGAATTCTCACGAAATACAGAAAAACAATTGGAAATGAAACAATATGCTGATCAATTTACCTGGGAGAAGAATGTTGGAGAATATATTAAACTTTACAGGAAAATATTGCAGATCTAATTGTAATTAAACATGAAAAAACTTCTCTTTTTATTCCTTCTTCTTATTAGTATTCAAACTATTCACGGACAAAATTCTCACAAGGACCAGTTGTTGTACGGAGTAGCTTATTATGATGAATACATGCCCTATGACCGACTCGATAAGGATATCCAAATGATGAAGGCGGCAGGCATTAATGTGGTTCGCATTGCGGAATCAACCTGGAGTACGGTGGAGCCACAGGATGGGGTATTTGATTTTACCCACATTGACAGGGTTCTTAATGCCATGCATAAGGCGGGAATAAAAGTGATCGTTGGAACGCCCACCTATGCTGTTCCGACCTGGCTCGCCAGAAAATATCACGATGTTCTGGCGATTACGCCACAAGGTCAGAACCAGTATGGAGTCAGGCAAAGCATGGATATTACCAACAAAAACTTCCGTTTTCATGCCGAGCGGCTGATCCGAAAGATAATGGAGCATGTAAAGGATTACCCGGCTATCATTGGCTACCAGGCAGATAATGAAACCAAAGCCTATAACACGGCAGGGCCCGGTGTGCAAAAGCTTTTTGTCGAATATATGAAGCGTAAGTTTGTCACGTTGGACAGCATCAACAGGGCATTCGGACTTGATTACTGGAGCAACAGGATCAACAGCTGGGAAGACTTTCCTTCCATGACTGGTTCGATCAATGCCAGTGAAGTGGCTGAATTTGCGAGGTTTCAGCGTACTCTGGTGACTGACTATCTGGCATGGCAGGCGTCCATTATCAATGAATATAAACGACCCGGACAGTTTGTTACCCAAAATTTTGATTTTGACTGGCGTGGATTCTCCTACGGTATTCAGCCGGATGTAGATCATTTTGCCGCGGCCAAAGCCCTCGATATTGCAGGGGTGGATATTTATCATCCGTCGCAGGATGCATTGACAGGAACTGAAATTTCATTTGGTGGTGATGTTGCCCGTTCAATGAAGGGGGGCAAAAACTATTTGGTAATCGAGACAGAGGCACAAGGTTTTCCACAGTGGATTCCCTATCCCGGCCAGTTGAGGTTACAGGCGTTCAGTCATCTGGCTTCAGGCGCCAATATGGTGGAGTACTGGCACTGGCATTCAATCCATAATTCCGCTGAGACCTACTGGAAAGGGCTGTTAAGCCACGATTTCGAGCCCAATCCCACCTACGATGAGGCAAAGAGTATCGGTCATGATTTCGAGCGGCTGAGCCCCGATTTAATCAACCTGAAAATAACCAATAAAGTTGCGATTCTGTTCAGCAATGAAGCGCTAACCGCCTTTAATTGCTTCAAGTTTGGCTGGGGTAGCCGCGAAAGCTACAATGATATTCTCCGGCCTATGTATGATGCGTTATACCGAATGAATATCGGTGTAGATTTTGTCGATCCTTCCAATACCAACCTGGCAGCCTACAAGCTGCTGATAGTTCCAGCATTGTACGCTGCACCTGACAGTTTGCTGGAAAGATTAAACCTCTTTGTGAAAAACGGAGGCCATATCGTTTATACCTTTAAAAGTGGATTCTCAGATCAATACGTGAAAGTTCGGACAACTCGTCAACCCGGAATCATCGCGGATGCCTGTGGTATATATTACAGTCAGTTCACAACACCGCAAAATGTCACGTTAAAAGGTGATCCGTTCCAGGTTGGAAATGAAAACAACAAGGTGAATACCTGGATGGAACTGATCACTCCGACTACTGCGAAGGTACTGGCTTCGTATGACCATCCGGTGTGGGGTAAGTATGCAGCTGTTACCCAGAACAGTTATGGTACAGGGTTAGCTACCTATATCGGCTGCAGGACCAACAATGAGGTAACCGGGAAAATTCTGACAGATGTTGTGAAGAAGGCCGGGTTGTGGGGAGAGGCACAAAAGCTGACCTTTCCCATTATCCTGAAGCAAGGGGTGAATGAGAAAGGAAAAACAATCCGTTATCTCTTTAACTATTCGGCCAAACCGGCTTCTGTCAATTATTTTTTCGGAAACGGAAAGGAGTTACTGTTAGGACAGAAGATAAATAACAACAGCGAGGTTCAATTAGAGCCCTGGGGTGTGAAGATTATTGAAGGAGAATGAAAAAGATGTCATTATTTGCCGAAAATATCAGCCATCATTTTATCCTGTTCTTGTTCATTTTGTTCTGAATAGGAATCCCATTTTCCGATTATTTTGCCGGTCTTATCTATTAATAAATATTTTGGAATTCCATCAATTGGGTATTTACTTCGAATATCTTCATCAGAATTATATCCTTGTGAAGCTTTTTCTAAATCTTGAACAACTGAAACCTCCGGCCATATTGTGATTTGATGTTTTTCAATTGCTGCAATCCAATCCTTTTTCGAACGGTCACATGAAATTCCAATTATCTGTAATCCTTTATTATGATATTTTGTGTAAAGTTCTCTCATTTGGGGTAAACCTTTAATGCATGGGGCACACCAACTCGCCCAAAAATCAAGCAAAACATAATTGCTTCCACGATAATTGAAAAGGCTAACCAGCTTCCCATTCATATCAGGAGTGTTAAAATCGGGTGCTACCTGCCCTACTTGTATGTTTTCATGAATCGTAATGTATTTATTCGTTTCCTTCCCCATTAAGCTATTCCGAACGTTTACTGACATATTATTGAAGAGAACCCTCCCAATATCTAATTGAATGTATTTCTGAGATAATTCCATCAGAAATTTATTTGAAAGAATAGGGTAATATGAATTTGGATTTAGCCGATAAAAATCAACATCGATTTTTGATATCAATTTATACACGGAATCACGTTTCGAGGCAATTGTTTCTTTTTCAATAATCAATCTTTTGTAATTTGAATTATCCTCTGATATTGAATTTAATTGATGAAATATATTCTGAATATGATTGCCAAGTTTAGCATATTGTATAAACAAATATTGAGTTTTGGAATCTAATTCTTTCTCGTCATCCTGAGTCTTAGAACCCTTAAAATTAAAATTACTGGGATCATCTTGGGGAATAACCATTTCCATTTTTGTAGGTTCTATATAAATAGTCAAACCTATTTTATCAATTTTTAATTGAGCTTGAACTGGCTCTTGTAATTTCCCTTTAAATTGAAAATAACCTTTTTGAATTATTGCAGTATCATTTAAAAAAGCCCATTTATTATTTAAACAGGTATAATAGCTCAGTACAACCTTGTCCGATGTTGTTCCTTCAATTTTTCCTTTTAAAACAAAATGACCCGGCGCCGAAAAGGCGTTGGTCATTATCATTAAGCATACGAAAAGAAGTGGAAATTTTTTCATTTTGAGTTAATTTAATGGTCAGATTGTCTTTAAAATGCAATATATTCCAAGATTTGAAATTTCCAGATACCCTTAAAGTGTAATCATTTGTATCATGGCATTTCTTTGTCCATCGGGCCCGGTCAAATTAAAAGGATCAGGATTTCAACCTTTCCAGGATCTCCTCCTTTTTACGGCGTGAAACAGGTACGGAAGTGTCATCGGTCATTTTCAGGTATCCGCCATCGTTTTTATGAAACGAACGAACAAACATTAGGTTGACAAGGTGGGCCTTATGAGTTCTGATAAAGCCATAACCCTCGAGGATCTCCTCGAAATCATTGAGCGTTTTCGAAACCAGGAGGGTGGTACCATTTGCAAAATGAAAATTTGTATAATTCCCGTCGCTCTGGCAACGAATGATTTGGCCGATTTTGCAGAACTCAATTTTGTCGCCTGTTGCCAGGGCAATCTTTTTTTCTGGCAGGGCCGACCCGGCATTTTTTAAAAATTGGTCCAGTACGCGTTGATCCCTGTCTTTCCGCTGCATGTACCTGTTTACTGCTGAGCGCAAATCAAGGAGATTTATGGGTTTAAGGATATAATCGAGCGCAGAGAAACGGATTGCCTGGATTGCATAATGGTCGTAAGCGGTCACGAAAATAACATCAAATGGTTGATCGGTGAAGAATTCAAGTACTTTAAATCCATTCCCGCCAGGCATTTCAATATCGAGAAAGAGGAGATCGGGAGAATATTTCTGGATGGCCTCAATTCCTGAGAGCATCGAATCGGCTTCGGCAACCAACACAATCCCGGGAAAGTATTTTTCCAAGGTACTGCATAGGTTCTCTCGCCCGTTTTGTTCGTCATCAATTACGATTGCTTTGATTGGTCCCATTCTTTTTCGCTCTAAACATATTGTTCACAAATGTTATTCTTCCTCAATAAATCCGATAGAAACACGGGTGCCGGATGGTTGATTATTTCCATCTGTTAAATCCTCAATCTTTAATTCGTATTGAATTCCTGTCTTCACGGAAAGGAGCAGGAGACGGTCCTGGCACAGCCGGATTCCTTGGCCGTTACCTTTGAGTTCCATTTTACCGGCAGCTTCGCGGCCCACACCGTTGTCTTCGATCACCAGTATAATTTTATCCTGCTCTGTCTGAACAAAGATTTTCAGTATCCGGTTGTCCTTTTTAAGGAGAAGTCCGTGCAGGATAGCATTCTCGACAAAAGGCTGAAGCAACATCGGAGGGATAAAAATATCGTTAGGATCGATTCCATTCTGAAGCTCAATAGTATATTCAAAACCGAACCTTAGTTGCTCCAATTCAATGTAATCCTTCACCGAATCAAGCTCTTTACTCAATGCAATTTCCTCTTTTTTGCTGTTATTCAATACCTGTCTTACAAGTGAAGCAAACCTGGAAAGATAAAGGTGAGCCTCATCATTCCGGTTTTTTAGCACCAGGTTTTGAATGGAATTCAGGCAGTTGTACATAAAATGGGGATTCATCTGGGTCCTGATCACTGTGAGTTCAAGCTCCCGCATCCGGCGATTTATCTCTGCCAGTTTAAGCTTTCGTCCCGAAATGCGGCGGTATACCATAAACCCGATCCCAGTCAGGATTAGGATCACCAGAAGTCCGATTGCAATTATTTTCAGGATAAGGTCCGAAGGAGTCCCTATGAAATGAGGCCTACTAAGATCTGCAACTGCATTTTGCAATTCAGCAGAACCTGGAATCCGGTTAAAAAGGATGACCCCCTTTCTCCCCAATACGTATTCTGTCCTGTTAGACATAGTCCGCAGCCTATTATGGTTCTTAAAAAGAGTGTCCATGCTTTCAAAGACAATGTGAATATCGGGTAATGAATCCGCTACTGCTTTTAAATCTGTATTTTGGTTGTTTTTGCCGGTGAAAAACCAAACCTCGCTAATCTCCTTTTGATGAGTAGAAGCATTCTTTAAATCGGCAATTTCTTTTGCCAGATTCCCGGCAGTCAGAATCTGAGGCATCCTGATAATTACCAATTTATCTGTAATATTCCTGAATTTAATGGTTTTCCCTTGAATATCGGTCAATACATCCAGGGGGAATATAGATCCGGGAGAAAGCTGAGTCTGAAGCTGAAAAATACGTGAGGTTTTTAAAAACCTGGGATTGTTTGAATAAGCTAGTTTATGACGCTCATAGAGGATTTTGGCATTTTCCCATCTTCCCCTTTCGATCGCATCCTCAACCACCATGGACAGATATTCGGAAAGAATGGGTTCAGGGAAGAGCACCTGCCCGAAACTGTATTCCCGCTCGTAAAGATCTGCTGATGAAATCAGATTCGTGGAGGAGTGGCTTATCTTTTCCATAAACGAAGCGACATAACTTTTCAGAAACAGCTGATAATATGCATTATTTTTGGCAATTGTATTACAAACCGGGATTTTCAGCTTATCGGTATAAGCGGTATCATTATGTGTTTTCAGGATTTCGCTTAGGTATAAAAGGGTGTTGGATAGGTCAAGATAGGTTTCAGGACAAATCGTCAATTTAGACTCATTCAGTATCCTGCATGCACTGTCAAAACTGGCTTTTAGAGGTTGAAAGGGGCGGGCTTTCATTCCCTTTGTTTCAGACATTATTAATTTTCCAATCTGCCGGGATACCCGGTTTTCATCAGCCCCAACTCCACGGAAAGTGGTCTTGCCTGAGTCGGATGAATTGTTGATTTCAACTTCCAGGTCATCCCCGGGATTTAAATTCAGATTAAATGGGTTGGCAAAATTCGGCAATTCAGCACTAAAACTGATATAGTACCCCTGGGATTGGTCCAAATGTGACTGAAAATTGAAAATGCCGAGCTCATCTCTTTCCAGTTGAACGGATTTAAAGTCACCGGAAAACCGATCAAACCAGGTCAGATAGATAAACTTTTGATTGTTAACCGGATCGTGATTGGTAATCCTGATTGCAGTATTTGAATTTTGCACTTCGCTTTTCTCATAAGTCCCCTTTTCAGTTCTTTCCTTCACTTCACCTTTTTTCGAAAATTCGGGAATCATTTTCTGGTAATAGGTAAGATTTCTTTGCCCCGATCTATCCCGAAGATTGCTTAATACCTTTTCAAGGATCAGTCCAGACGATTTATCAACTACTAATTTGCGGTAAGTGTGTTCCTTATTGTCACTTTCAGTTAAATGGGAATCCCCTGACATATTTTGCCAGATCACCCGGTAAGGAAGTGTTGAGAAGAAGCCATGAAAACTAGTGTTAATGGTCTGTTTGGTGTCCAATGTTGAATTGGTATCTTCAAATAAAATGCCAATTTCAGACTCGATATCCTTCTGGTCCAATTCGCCCAGATCTGGATCGAGACTTCCTGAATTTTTGGTTTTCCCATATTCGCTAAAGTCAAATTCGGAAGCTTTGCCCTCTTTTGATAGCTTAAAGGTTACCGGAATATAGTATCGGTTTATAAAAACGAGGGGATTTCGGTAAGAGGTCAAATAGCCGGTCTCAAAGACCTCCTTTTCCTGCCACTCTCCGGTTTGGTTAATTTCCTGCTCTACGTGCATAAAATAACTGACAATTAATCTTATCGTATAGCTCTTTTCTTTAGGGTCATAATTTGTTGCAGTCCATTCATAGATTCTTTTGTCGTATTCCCTGCGCGGGTTGGTTTTTGAAGTATCCAGATGATAGATGGTCTCTACCGTATATTTTCTGCCTAATTCGGGATTTAAAAGAGTATGATCATCAGCTTTAAGATAACTTCCAACAAACAGGGCAAAACAGAGAAAGAGAACTTTCTTCATAAACGGAAATCTTCAGTGAATTAATACCCCAAAAATGATGATTACAATAATAACCATAATGGGTGAACTATTGAACGGTGGAGTTGACCTATTCTGCGGTAAGTTTTCAGGTGAATTTATAAGAAAGTAGATTGATTAGTGATCGCTTCACTCAAAGTGAAACTATCACTATTCAATCTGAACCCTGAATTCATGGTTCAATCCAAAGCACTGAATTATTGGTGTTGTATTCGTTTTGCTCATAAAGCGAATTGTCCGGGTCAAGAATCCATGTTCCGTCAACGATGAATTTATAGGTGTATTTCCCTGGAGCAAGGAAGAGAGGCAGAATCCATTTCTCTCCTTGTCTGGTCATTTTATAACCTTGAGTATTCCAGCCGTTGAAGCTTCCGGATACGATTACCGACTTTGCTTTCTGAAATTTGTTGAGCTCGAAAAGATGGTTGGCTTTCAAGGCTATGAATGAATTTATTTGATCACCTGATTGAGTAGTAATTGGATTCGCCGGGTCGGTAATCCAATCTCCGTCGACAATGAATTTGTATTCGTAATTTCCCGGTGCGATCACGTAGGGTAGCTGCCAGCCCTTTTCAGTTTTGTCCATCACGAGTTGTGCATGGTTCCATCCGTTAAAACTTCCCGTCAGAACAACTTCCCTGGCTTTGGAATACCCGTCAAGTTTAAACAAATAGGGTTCTCCGATTCCAATTAGAGAATTGAGATTCCCGTCTCCATCTTTTCGTACGATCGGATTACCCGGGTCAGTTATCCATTGCTCATCTGTGATAAATTTATAGGCATAGGTTCCGTTGCGCAAATAAACTGGCACAGACCACCCATCGTCGGTTTTATGCATGCTTATTCCATCCGGATTCCAGTTGCAGAAATTGCCGGTTACAACCACATTTCGGACTCCCTTGCAGCCATTGAGTTTAAACAGATGATTGCAACAATAAACGACGGAGTTATATCCGTTTGCACTATCACCTTCCCTGAGATTGTTGTTGGGGTCTTCAGTCCATTTGCCGTCAATGATAAACTTGTACGTGTATTTCCCCGGTTTAAGACTGATATCCGCCATCCAGCCGTCTTTCACCCTTTTCATCGGAGTTTGGGTTGTGCTCCAGCCATTGAAACTTCCGGAAATGTAGACTTTACCTGCCGATTTAAACGCAGGAAGGTAAAATTGTGCCTTGATTTTGTTGTAGGTGAAAACGTAGGAAAGTTTAAAATTATTAGCTCCGTAAACGACTGATGCGTCTTCAGTATTACCATTAAAGTTCCTCCATTTGTCAATTTCGAGAAACAAATCGTTGATTTTAATGTTTTTATCGTTCTTTGAATCAATCGGTTTGGACAATTCAACGATATTTGGTTTTACCTTTTTAACTTTCCATGCTTCATATTCCCCTGAAATAATGGATTTACCGCTGAAGACCTGAGCAATCAGGGTGGTGTCAAGATCAAAAAGCTGCATAAGCTCCTTTTGTTCCTTTAAACTCCATTTCAAATTGATTGTAAAGACCAGATGACCATTTTCTATCCGGCAAATTTTATCCGGACTGAATTGAGCCTGTGTGGAAGTAATATAAAAAAGTCCAATAAACAGCAGGGCAAAACGAGCGATTGTCTTCATTTTTCTTCTTTTTTAGTAAAACGAATACCAAACTGTTTCTTGACAAAATTAATACAAATCGTACCCTGTTCCAGAAAATTGTATCCCAGGATTCCGTTAATCTTTGTGTTGTAGGCTTCACTTAAGGCATCGAGGTTAGATATGATTGTCTCCATTTCGGTGATGTGTCGTTCGCCGATTGAAAAATCGTTCATCCGTCCGAACAAAACCTCTGATCGTGCTGATCCGGCACCTCTGAGGGTGGAGCGACGGGTGATTGTGAGTGTATTCAGAATATTTTTATTTGAATCACTGCTGATTGCGTTTGTTTCGGCACCGGTATCGAAGCAGAAATTAAGTGTTTTACCTGCAATTTTCCCTTTTAAAAAAAGAATATTGCTGATTGTTTCGAACTTTTGAAAATAGCTGGCCTTAAATTCTGAGTTTGCTTTATTCGCCCTCTTACCAGTTTTATCTATCCGGATAAGAATCAGCTCATTATTTCGGGCATCAATTACAATTTCAAGGTTTCTAATCATACTAAATCCAAGCAATCCCAATATTTTAAAACCCCGCCGGTTTTCGATATGCCCCAGATCTGTGACATCTGCCTTGATGTTTTTATAGGCTATCTCCGAAAATTCCAGCTTCCCGATTGAAATTTGCCCGACAACCCCAACCGAACCAGTGATTCCGTTAGAAACAGCTTCGCCGGATTTAAGATAATTCCTGAAATAGGTGCTATTGAGAACCAGTCCGTTGGCACCGGTGTCAAAGACCAGATTTCCAATCTGATCATCTACTTTTGCTTCAATCAGGAACAATCGGCCTGCGCGTTTGAGAGGTATGACCACCGAATCTGAACTTAAACTGAAATCCGGAGAATAGTTAGTCGACTGAGAGGAAGAATACGGGTAAATTGGGAAATAAACGGGACGGTAACTGAATGGTACCTGATCAGGAGGAACAAATGAGCAGGTTAGCATGAAAGCACAAACGGAAAACAGGATGTTTAATATATTGTATTTAATCCGTCCCGGCTTCATCAGTTAAATTTTGGACTAAAGTAATTATTTATGTTTAGAATTTTATTAATCTCTGTTTTAGTGTTCCATGAGTTATCCAACAAGCTTTTCCCTGCAATTGTGGCAGAGGTGCAGTTTTTTTTGGTCCACATCTTCCAGATAGGTGCTTGATCTCATGACACAAACGGGGTTTTGGCAATGAATTAAGCCAAAAGTGTGGCCTATTTCATGGATGACCTCTTTTTTTGCACGTTCAATGAATAACAGATCGTTTCCCGGCATGCCATACCGTTCATTATTCAGACGGTAAAAAGATGCAATTCCGCTGTTCCCGTTTAGGAATGCCTGGCCGAAAATGAAGGTAAGGATAGGAATAAAAAGGTCTACATTAAATATTCCAAGAGTTTTAAATGAATCTGTAACATGTAGTGAATCAACAAGATTTAGAAGATTATTACCATTGTACTGGTTTCTTGCCGGATCATAATACTCGCCCAGATCAATCCGTCCTTCTCTGAGATTCACCGCATAACCAAATTCCAATTGAACTGCCCTGGCGATTTGGTCCAGAAAATCCTGCTGGGGAAAACCAAAAGAGAGTAACGTAATGGTTGGCAGACTCATTGGTGAATAGTTTGTTTTTAAGGAGACGGAAAAAAACAATCAAGTTGATCTATACCCGGACCACTCAAATGTGGTATAATACTGAAATCTTACTGATCTGTGGGTTTTAAATCGTATTTCTTAATTTTATTGTACAACGTCACCCTGTCAACCTTCAACGCTTTTGCAGTACGTGAAATATTCCAGCTGTATTTATGAAGAATCTGCAGAATAAAGGCCCGTTCAAAATCATCGAGACTTTCAGTTGAACTATTTACGATAGATTTTTCCAGCGGGAGATCTTTTAGTGAGATCCGTTTTCCGTCGCCAACAACAATGGCTCGTTCAATCATATTTTCAAGCTCACGGATATTTCCGGGATAGTTAAACTCTTGTAGCCTTTTCAATGCTGTTGGATCAATAGCTGCAGGTGGTTTGTTCATCGACAGGCAATATTTTTTGATGAAATAGTCGACCAGGAGAGGAATATCTGCAATACGATCACGCAATGGCGGGATGTGAATATTTACTACGTTCAGCCTATAGAAGAGATCTTCCCTGAAAGTCCCTTGTTCAACCATACTTTTAAGGTCTTTGTTGGTTGCGCAAATCACCCTGAAATCGGAATAGATCTCCTTGTTCCCACCGACACGCATAAAGGTTTTTGATTCCAAAACGCGTAACAACTCCACCTGCATTTTAGTTGAGATAGTGGCAATTTCATCAAGGAAAATAGATCCGCTGTCTGCCATCTCAAACCGCCCCTTGCGATTGTACATGGCCCCGGTAAAAGCCCCTTTTTCGTGACCAAATAATTCGCTTTCCAGCAGACTCTCGGTCAGTGCGCCGCAATGAACACTGACAAAGGGGAAAAATTTTCGCGGCGAATTAGTATGAATTGCCCTAGCCACCAACTCTTTGCCTGTTCCGCTTTCCCCACTGATGATCACCGAAGAATTGGTTTGAGCGACACTTTCAACCTCCCTGAGCAGGTTTTTCATGGCCTCACTCTCACCAATCAGATCTTCAACATTCTCAAGGGTGATTACTTTTTTCTTCAGGGTTTCATTTTCGTCTTCGAGTGATATTTGTTTGGTGGCATTTCGGATCAGATGGGTGAGGTCATCCGGATCAAAGGGTTTGGTCACATAATCATAGGCACCGTCTTTTAGGGCCTTGACCGCAGTATCGACTGTAGCAAAAGCGGTCATTATAATGATGATGGATTCGGGTTTAATCGATTTTATCCTTCGGAGCATCTCAAGCCCGTCCATACCGGGCATTTTAATATCTGCCAGGATAATGTCAAACTGGTCAGATTCGAGAAGGGTGAGCGCTTTTCGGGCATTTTCTGCCGTTTCAACCCGGTATCCGTCTTCAATAAACCAGTTATAGAGCGAGTCACGAACAGATTCTTCGTCGTCGACGATTAAGATGGAAATTTTTTTCGCCATGAACTATTTTCTCATTAAGTTTTAATCAAGGGTAAAGTTACAGAAAAGGTAGTACCATGTCCGGGTTCTGATTTCACCTGAATCTTCCCTTTGTGGTTTTGAATTATTCCATGAACAATAGCGAGTCCCAGCCCTATGCCACTGACATTGGTCTTGGTGGAAAAGAAAGGTTCGAAAATATGCTCAATATCGCTTGGATCAATTCCTTGCCCGTTATCAATGATTTCAAAAGTAACGTTTTCTTCATCCTGATTTTTAGTTTTGATCGTGATCTCACCATTTTCGGTCACAGCCTCAGAAGCATTCACAAGCATGGCTATGCAAGCCTGTTTGATCTGGTTAGGACTGCAATAAATTAAATCGGATGCGGCAGTAAGTTCAGTTAAAAACTTGATATTGGCAATTTTGATTGGATGCGACATCAGTTCATAGGTATCCTCCAGAATTTCATGCAAATGCTTTGGCTCAAAATCATTCTGGTCCTTTCTTGAAAAATCCAGCAGACCCTTGACGATATCGCCGCAACGTTTCGTTTCATTTTCAATTAGTTTCAGGTGTTTGAGCATCGATTCCCGCTTGGAGGCATATAATTCAGGATTGCTGACCTGTTTTTGCAATAGCTTGGCATAAATCAGGATTCCGGACAGCGGGTTATTTATTTCATGAGCCACTGAAGAGGATAATTTTCCCAGTGAGGCGAGCCTTTCAACATGCATCAATTCATGCTGCGCAGCCCCAAGTTCCTCTGATTTTTTCTGAACCTTATATTCAAGCTGTTGTGACCAGTTTTCCAATTCAATTGAAGCGGTATGGAGGTTGTCCAACATATCATTAAACGCCTGGGATACCATTCTCATATCATCCAGCTGATTCGGTTTGATTTCGACACGGGTACTTTTATCCCCGTTGGCGACAGCTATACTCACTTCTATTAATGCATTGAGTGGATCTTTTATCTTTCTCCTGGTAAAAAACAGCAATACCAGCACGAAAACTCCAGTTGCAAAGATGGCCAGAAGGAAGAACTCGATGGACGATTTCTGAATAGCTGCATCCTGAGCCTCCAGTGGGATTTTAATCACTAAAGATCCCAGTAATTCCTCCGATTCCTTATGAGCGTGACAGGAACTCACAGAACAGGATTTTTCATTTAAAATCGGCGATTTTATCAGTAAATGCCTGCTTCCGTTATCATTGACATTCATCTCGCAATCGCTGTTGACATTGATTATTTTATATGTTTTCTCTTTTTGGGAGAACATCGATTTGATATTGGGATGGCAACTTTTGCAATTCGGATCGCTGTGTTTGCTGCTCGTATCCGTATCTGATCCAAATGATGAATAGACGAGGTCTTCGTCGCTGTCATACATGTTCACCTCATCTATTCCGGGCAAGGTATTGATGATGTCGAGTGTGTTTCGCAATGAACTTTTATCATTCTCGAGCATCGAATGATATAATGCCCCCTCAACGATTGAACCGATATTGTTGCCATTCTGGCGGATGAGGGTATTCAGGTAATGCTCATTTACCGACTTAAAAATAAGGCTGAATGAGACGAAGAGAAATACAGACAGGTAGGTGATTATCAATACGACTCTGCCGTAAATGGAAGACCTGAATTTAACGTAATTATTAAGTATTACGTTTCCTGTTTTGGTGGTGTTTTTTTTTCTGAAGAACATCTGTTCAGCTTGTTAGCAAGTGTTTCCATTCACCTGCAAATTACAAAAAAAAACTGTTGCCTTGACAACAGTTTTTAAAATTAACAAATTCCAAAGAAAAGTCCATTTATCTGATTGTAAAAAGGAGTAATTCCCACTTTTACAGATTATACGGGTTGTCTTCAACTATTTTTTGACATCCATGAATTTTGTCTGGAAATCTTCCCAGATTTCCGGGCCAAGTTCTCCGAGTATTCCATCTCTGAGCACTCCGCCATCCTGCAAAACCATGATGAATGCAGGAACATGAACCCTGACTGCCGCTTCAAAGAAATCCCTTAATCTTAAATATTCGTCTTTTAACCAGGTTGAGTACTTTTCGGCCATATTCATGAACTGGATTTCGAGTAACCAGTTTGTAGGCTCAACCGTATAGATCCATCCATCTGTAAAAGGAGCGGAATTAAGCAAACTTGAATTATCGAATAATTCCTTGTTTTGAGCGGTTATTGTTCCGGTAACCGGGGAATAGATTCTCAAATGTTTCCCATTTTGAATGATTGTGAGCAAATGATCTCCTTTTTTAATTTTATCACCCGTATTTTTCATCACAACCCGGGTAAGCGGACCTGTAACATGTTGCAGAAAGTCATCTATTCCGATTTTTACAAGGCCATCTTTTTTCATAAATGCCCATGTATGAGTTTGATCAAAGTAGAGTCCCCGTGGAATTGCAATATTTTCCTCATTAACCACTTCTAACAGAGTCGAAGTAAACCTGGCTCCGACTTTTTCCTGCGCCCTGACACGACGGAATACTACTTCCAGTACTACTACGAACACCGCGATGGCCAGAATGATTAAAATTCTGATGATCATAAACGGATTAGTTTCAGTTGGTGCACTTGCATATACCTGAGGTTCAATAATTTTATCAAGCTGAGATTGTCTTTCATTGAGAACCAAATCATTATAACCGTTACTGCTTAAAAATCGCTGTCCGTCAGTCAGTACCCAATTTAAAAATGAGAGTTGGGTTGCATCTTTTGGTTTGGCTGAAGAAACAGAGTAGATTTTTCCCGATAATGATTGTGGGTATCTTCCGATCCATACACCGCGTGAAAACTCCTGAAGATTGTAATAAATGGCTTCGGCATAGTCAATCCTGCCATTCCCGTTTTTATCGATTGGGACCAGCTTAATGTGAGCAGCCAGGTTTTTGTTTTGGAGATCTGTGGCGTGCGTCAGTCTGCAAAAACCAAATCCGTTTGGATCATTTTGGATAGCCGTAATGAGTTCAGCCTCGCTGGCAACTTTTATGCCGGTAAGAGCAGTCTGTTTATTTTTGGTGAAATTTGAAGTACCAGCAGTTAACGCGGGATCATTCACAAAATAGTAATGCACCGGTTGCTCATTGATATTTTGGGCGTTTGCAAAGAGCATTCTCCAATTTGGTTTTAAGGGAGTTTCCATAAGTCTGGCAATTCCTTCGGAGGTAATCCCCCGTCTGCAAATCTCTGCCGTAAGTGGATTGGATTCATTCATGACAGGAACAATAATATCCCGGGCAACAACCAAATTCCATGTGAATTGATTTTTCACCTGAGAAACAGATTGATCAGAAACAAAGCCAAGGGTTTCACCGGAATTAAGAGATTCTTTAAGATCCATTTCGGCAGTTGTTTTCAGCTCAATTTTCAGTCCAGGATTTAATTTATTGTATTCGCTGATCCATTTTGTCGTAAGCGGGAATAATTCAGGAGAGGAAAACACTTTTAAATTACCCTTTTGGGTATGGATTCTTGCTGTGCCCAATTCCTGACTAAGAACGATACTGTAATTAAACAGTATAATTCCGATGACTAAAAAGATCCTGGTTTTCATGATTTCCCGTTATTAATTGATAATAAGGGATACTCAATTATAATGCCAAGATAAATGAAGAGATTAAGTATATGAATAACAATGGAATAGGTATATGTATGGCTGTTTAATAAATACGATAAGTGTTTAATTAATCAACACTATTTAGGTTAGATATGCCTAAATAATTGATATGTAATGATATAGATCAATTGTGTATAATCTTTACAGTTGTTGAATAAATCAACACAATTTATCTTTAAGCCTCTCTTTTCCTACTGATTTTCAGAATATTTCAATGAATCCTTAAAATTAAAAGAAAATAAGGTCCGTTTCGAACTATATTACAGGATGATATGTTTATTAGACTTGAAGCCTAAGGATAAACTTGTTTTATGTAGGTTTTATGAAAGCTATTCGATATTCAATTAATTAACTAAATTATTTTCAGATGGAAGCAACAGATAATGCGCTAAACTGGTTTGAAATTGCAGTGAATGATCTTTCCAGGGCTAAGAAATTCTACGACCAGATTTTTAGTATTGAAATGTCCCAACGGGATATGACGGGAATGGCTATGGCATTTTTCCCCACCGATGATTCAACCGGAAAAGTCTCGGGAGCTTTGGTGCAAAGCCAGATGCATACTCCATCCGCGACAGGTTCATTTATTTATCTGAATGGAAATCCTGATCTTGCTCTGGTTCTTGACCAAGTGGAAGCAGCGGGAGGTCAGGTGCAAATGCCAAAAACCTTTGTCAGTAATGAAGTGGGTTATATGGCCTTTTTCATCGATACCGAAGGGAATAAAGTGGGATTGCACTCATATAAGTAATCTGTTTTTTGCATTTCTCATAAAATCCGGGAAAAGGCCCAAAATCCGCTCTGTTTCGGTATTGGGTAAAATGGTAATTTCTAACACGCGGAGTGAAACCTTTTGGCCTTTTCACTCCGGATTATGGCATTTCTCCATATGACTTATTCTGGTGACATAAATTAAACCTCTTCCGGATTTGTAATTCCGAATTTCTCACCATGTACTGAGGCGATGTATTTGCCGGCAGCCGTGATATACAATTCGGCTGATTGGAATTATAAAACTTTTACGAGAAAGGGGAACATGATCATCTCCATACATCAGGGAATCGGATTGGGGTTCAACATTGGTATCTTTTATCTAGTAAGCCCCGAAGAGCTTCTCGGATGGAATGCTCTGGTTTTCATTGTTTTGAGTATAAATATTCGACATTCCAACTCTGAGCAGAATCAGCACGAAACTTATTCTTTTATTGCAAATAAAATCTTAGGCGTTTTCCTCTTTTACTTTCTTTTTCTTCCCCTTTTTGTTCAAACCGGTTTTTTTAAGCCAATAGCCAGCCATCAAAGCAGCACCGGGAAGTCCGGGATGAATACCGTCGGGGGCCCAATAGTGGTCTGGTGCACGTTTTATGGCCTTGTCGTAAATTGATTGGAAGGGGACATAAACAGCTTTAAACTCTATGGCTAATTGTTTGGTCGCTTTACGGTATTCGTCAAACATCGGGTACCATTGTTCCGGTTTAATAGCTCCACCACCTTTGAGGGTATATGGCTCACAGATAATCAATTGAGCATTAGGTAATTTTGATTTCGTATATTTCAACAGGTCCCGATAATCAGTTATGAATTTCTGGAGCGTTCCATTATATTTACCATCCAAGGTATGCCAATAATCATTTACCCCTACCAGGATGCTGATCACGTCAGGGTTCAAGGCAATGCAATCCTCGTCCCATCTTTCACGTAACTGGAAAACCTTATTCCCACTCACTCCGCGGTTGAATATTTTTATTTTTTTTTCAGCAAATTTAACCAGTAAATGGCCTGCTGCAAAAAGAGCATATCCCTTGCCAATGGCGTCTGTATTATTCGGATCTTCTTTTTTCCGATCCCTTCCTGCATCAGTAATGGAATCTCCCTGAAACAGGATGACTGCATTTTCTTTAAGAACTACCGCTTTTCCTTTTGACCTTGGCTTTTTCTTTTCTGAACCGTGGGCCAACGATGGAATTAATAATGCTCCAGCCCCTGACAGAGCCGCCGCTTTTAAAAAGTTTCTCCTTGTATTTTCCATTTTGTGATCTGGTTGATTCTGAATATCAAACGATTAATCTATTATTATTGAATTTTAAGAAGACTCAAATTTCTGTGTTGCAATTTGCAATTTATATTTTAAATTCCTAAGTGATTTTCCTGTTTATTCTCCCAATACCTTATTGCTGCCTCAATATTT
>Ga0364866_10102_pt1 | contig 57912 bp, 43 predicted proteins | sample ExccelAu500001D3_3_FD_206913 | JGI IMG/M metagenome (GOLD analysis project Ga0364866, IMG submission 206913) | Enriched cells from Trout Bog Lake Hypolimnion, Wisconsin, USA - BchlTB.Aug13.5000.01.D3 | ecosystem: Environmental > Aquatic > Freshwater > Lake > Hypolimnion/Profundal zone | place...
CTGGCGTTGCCGGCGGTGTTGCATGGTGAGTATTGGGCGCTGATGGTGAACCTGGCGGTGGCTGCCATTGCGGGTGTGTTCGGGCGGTTCATCGAGCCGGAGGAAGTGTGGTCGTTTTCACCGATGATCGACCTGAGTTTGTACCGGTGGGTGACGCGGAACCTGCGACGACCGCAGTTCGACCGGCAGATCGGGCTGTTAGTGCTGATTACAGCGATGCAGTTTGCGATCAGCATATGGTCGGACAGGCATCCGCGACGGTTCTATGCGCTGCACTCTCCGTACTGGCTGGTGGAGCTGGCGATCTGCGCGTCGGCTCCGGTGGTGGTGGGGATTCCACTGAAGATATGGAATGCGGTGCGCATCGAACGCAAGCTGGAGGAGCAGGGACGGTTGCTGATGGAGGCGCGGCTGGATGCGCTGCAGCGGCAGATCAATCCACACTTCCTGTTCAATACGCTGAACTCGATTACCTCTCTGGTGCGGTCCAAGCCGGAGCTGGCGCGGGAGATGATCGTGAAGCTGGCTAATATCCTGCGCGTTCTGCTGAAGGACCGCGAGGCATTTGTGCCGTTCGCCGAGGAGCTGGCGTTTACCGACGACTACCTGGATATTGAGGTGGTGCGCTTTGGCGAGAAGCTGCAGGTGGCAAAGGAGATCGCGGAAGAGACGCTGGGTGTGCTGGTGCCGAGCATGCTACTGCAGCCGCTGATTGAAAACTCGATCAAGCACGGGCTGGAGCCGCGCATCGGCGGCGGAACGGTGACCCTGAGGAGCCGGATGCTGAGCGATGGGCGGCTTCTGCTGGAGGTGGAGGACGATGGGATCGGGATGGATGTGGAACGAGAAGGCGTGGCAAACGCAGTGGGGCAGGTCGGCACAGGTAGCGGCGCTGGGGGGATCGGGATGCGCAACGTTCGCGAGCGCATGGAGGTGATGTATGGCAACGCCGCGGAGGTGGAGATCTTGAGCCGTCCGGGGCGTGGCACCAAGGTGACTCTGGTGCTTCCAATGGTGGAGCCGGGCGAGAATCCGTGGGGGCAGTTCGGCGAGGCGCTGCAGGAGACCTGGGCGGGCGTATCGCGGGCAGTGACGCGCGGTTAGGCTTCCAGAAAATGGGAGCCGGATGTGCCGGTGCGAAGTTCGTCGGGCTACTTCGCATTGCGGCTCACAAGGAATCTGTGAGCCGCAATGCGCAGGCCGGCGGGAACGGAGGTTCATCTCCGGGATGTACGACAGCATGAGATGGTAGCGGGGGTCGAGGGCTGCTACACTCGTAGAGGTTGTTTCGACGGCGTGGCACGCGGCCCGGAGATTCCCTTGGGGGGGATTAGCAGGGAGAGCGTCGCTAACGCCAGGTGGGGGGCTGTAGCTCAGCTGGGAGAGCGCCTCGTTCGCAACGAGGAGGTCAGCGGTTCGATCCCGCTCAGCTCCACCAAAGAATCAACGACTTGCGGCATCAATGGAAGACTGGACGGCACTTTTGTGTCGTTGTTTGTGTCGTAACCCTTCGTTGCGCACTCAGCATCGGCCTGTTTCCCCTTTCTCATCGTCAGCCCATCCAGAGCATTTCGCTTCGCGTCCAGCCGGACGTGGGAGTAGTGGGCAAGCATCTTGCGCGAGACGTGCCCTGCTATCGACATTATGGTGCTGTCGCTCGCCGTGGACTCGGCAAGTTCCGTGATGGCCTGATGCCGTAGATCATGGAAGCGGTACCCGGCAAAGGGACTCTTGATCTTAGCAATGCTGGCCTCGCAACTCGCGCACGTCTCTCCGGGGTTCTGGAGCAGACCGCATCCGGGGCATTGAATTGAACGGGTGAGTCGTCTCCATGCTGTGCGCCAACTCCTGATGGGCTTTGTGGGGTCAATATGGGACGTCTCACAGGCAGGGAAAAGGAAGTGGCTTGGCTCAATACCCCCAAGTTTTTGTGAGCGCCTGTACAGTTCTAGAATTACCGCCCAAGCATCCACATTCAAGGGAATCACCCGCTCGCCTGCATCGGTCTTGCTTTTCTTCACCGTGAGCGAGCGCCCGATCATGTCCACGTCGCGCCAGCGCAGTTCCTTGATCTCGCAACTCCGCATAGTCGTATTGAGGGCGAGACGGGCGGCAAACGCGGCAGTCTCCCACTCAGGTCGTGCCGCCGCTCTGTGGAGTAGCTTTACTTTCTCCTCATACGTCAGAGCTTGCCCTATGCTCTGGCGGATCGGTAGCGGGTGAATTTCCTCGGCGAAGAGGTGCCAACGCTTCGCCCGCTTGAGCACTCCCCGGATAATGTCCAGTTCGCGGTTGATCGTCGCGTTGGCTCTTCCCGCTGCATTGCGCTCGCGAATATACGCCGCAACCTGCGCAGGCGTCATACGGTAAACAACAATATCGCCAAGTTTTTTGTTGATGGGCTTCACGCGCTCGCCCTCGGTTTGTACGCTGCGAGCCGAAAGGTGAGGCTTACGATCCGCGAGGAAGCGACCAGCCGCGGCAGAGAAGGCGAGACGCGCGAAGTCGTCTTTCTTCGCAGCAAGTTTGCCCGCCTTAGCATTCTGAATGAGATCTCGTTCTATGCTCTGTGCCTTGCGCCAGTCGCTCGTTTCCAGTGACTGGCGGAACCGCACACCGTCTACGAAGAAGTGCGTGTGCCATGTCTTCCCGCGCTTCTTGAGTGCCATTCTCTCTTCCTTTCTACGCTGTTTCGATCTTGCTGCTTCTCGTAGGCCGAACGGCCAACCTGTATGTAGCTATATCCGCGTTCGGGAAGGTTGTTGAGCAGCTTATCGGTGCGCACTTCGGCACCTGGCTTGACCGCGTCGCACACAAACGAGACAAGGCTATCGCCGGGGTCGTCGCGGATGCGACAGAGACGCACACGACCTAACCCCTTTTCTCGGGAAACCTCGATGGCGACCGCAATGGTGAGTTGGCCACGAATTCGAGGTCCGCGAACCCCTTGCCTGGTGGTGCCCAAGTCGATTGGAGCTACTTCAACCGGGCCACGAAGAGGACGCTGCATTGAACGTCCCATAGCCGTGCGTAGCTTATATAGCATTGTCCTGGCAGTTTGATATCCCAGCTTTAGCTCGCGGCTTAAGGCTACCGCGCTTACCGGAATTGATCTGCGGGTGATAAGCCACGCCGCAGCAAGCCACTTTCGGACCAAAATGCGCTGGCGATCGAGAATTGTGCCCGCCGTTACTGATATCTTTCTGCGGCAGCCCGCACATGACAACCGCCCATCCGCCGTTCGCCACCCCTTTGTGCTTTTGCACGTCGGGCAGCGAAACCCTTTCCCCCACCTCCATTTCTCAAGATGTTTGATACAGGTCGCCTCTTTCCCGAAACGAGAGTAAAAGTCGTCGTCCGTTTTCGGGTATGGTGGGCGCGCTCGCGTAGATGCAAATTGAGGAGGCACAGTTGGCTGCGGCTACTGAACAAATGCTGTAGCGTGTGCTATATAAGATGCGGATAACCCGGGGTTTAGCCTCAAGTGATACCCGTAGTGACTCCTAGAATTCCGAAGACAACGTTTGAACTCTGAGAACGGTTGAAGTATGGGCTGGCCCCGCAGTCACCGACTCCTAAATGTAGGCAGCTACAGGGTATCCATCTGCGGTTTAGAATTAGAGCCTTAGCGGCTATCCAGGGAACTGAGCAGACCGTACATGCTGCCGGCAACTTGATCCGGGCGCTGGAGGTGTGCGGTGCAGGTGCTTCTCACTGACATCGACAGCTCGTTCACGCTGCAATCTCAGAGGTAATTCGATGCCCTCTGTGAGGAGTTCTGTGCAGCAGGTTTTTGATCGAATGAATGTGAGCGAAAGTAATGCTTGGACTGACTCTACGAGAAGAATTCCGGGGGAAGCGCCTCAAGGGGACCGCGATTGAGCTTTCCAATGACACGAACACCGGTGCGACGCAAGTTGCTGCGCAGGAATTCTTGGGAATCACATATCCCACACATGATTTGCTGAAGGGGATTGAGGCTGTTGGTCCAAACCAAGGCCGACCACTGGCTGTAATCGGTGAGCGCGGTCTTGGTAAGTCTCACCTCATGGCAGCCCTCTACCATGCAGTAAACGATCCCGCATCTACCCAAGCATGGCTCGACTATTGGGCCAACAATTTGGGCGAACCAAGCATTGGCAAAATCGCCCTGCGCAGCGGAATGCTCGTAATCGGGGAGAGCTTGCACCGACAGCGTTATAAGTTTTTGTGGGACTTACTTTTTGAACGCCACCCGTATGGGCCCTTCATTAAGGGCAAATGGGACGGCATGGGATCGGCGAAGACAGACATTCCGTCAGACAAACTAATCCTTGAGTTGTTGCAGCACACGCCAACGATGCTGCTGCTCGACGAGTTTCAGACCTGGTACGACGGTCTGACAAACACCAAGCAATATCCGTGGAAGAATTGGGCATTCAACTTCATTCAGATTTTGTCGGAAATTGCCAAAGAACACCCAGATTTGCTGGTGCTCGTTATTTCGGTTCGAAACGGGAGCAGCGACGCCTACCAGCAAGTGCATAGGGTCAATCCGATAGCCATCGACTTCAAGGCCGGCGGTAACGCTGAGCGCATCCAGCAAGATCGCCGGCGAATGCTCTTGCATCGGTTATTCGACAACCGGCTTCAGGTCCCGTCGACGAACGTGGAGTCGTTGCTTGCTCCTCATATCACAGAGTGCTTCCGTCTCCTGGACGTGTCGCCGTCTGAGCAGGATCGCAAACACAAGGAATTCATCGAATCGTGGCCCTTTGCACCACATCTGTTGCGCCTTCTCGAAGAGCAGGTGCTGATCGCGACTGACGCGCAGGAAACACGCGACATGATTCGCATTCTCGCCAGCCTTTACAAGAGTCGCGGCGACGATGTTCCGATCCTCACAGCCGCAGACTTCCGATTAGACGATGAAGCTTCTGGCATTGGTGCGCTGCTGGACTCAGTATCCAACGAGCATCATCGTAAGCTGCGGGCAAAAGCTCAGCAGAATATCATCTCCGTCACAGAAGCTGTTCCGTCTCACGCCAGCCTCGCGCCTCATCTGCCCGAGGTTCTCGGCGCCTTGTGGCTGAGGTCGATCGCAGTGGGAAACCTTGTAGGTGCGGAACCCGCTACTCTGCAGGTAGATATCACTCGCGGCAAAGCTATCGACGACAACGCCTTCCAGGTTGAGTTAGCCACAATCGTTGAGAACAGCTTCAATATTCATCAGGACGGCCTGCGGCTAGTATTTAAGGAAGAGGAGAATCCGCAGGCTAAGCTCATCGCCTGCGCCCGCAATGACAAACTTTTCTCAGATGGCTCCGATCTGGTCCAACTCGCGAAGGAGGTCCGCTACGTCATAGGCGGCGGGGATGAAGTTGCCAAGGCGTTTCGTGTCATCGCCCTTCCCGTCACTTGGTTGACCGATCCATGGTCTACCCTCGACGAATCAGAGCAGCCCGACCATTGGGATGACCGTCTGCCGATCCTTGTGTTACCTGAGGAGCCGGACAAACTCAATGAGCGCCTCGGTCATTGGATCAAGGATCATCTCCAAAAACGGCGCAATACGATTCGGTTTTTGCTGCCGCGCAATGGGTCATCGAACGCATTTCAGGATCGCGATCTTCTGATCCTCGCGCGTGCCGAAATGAAGGCATTGGAATGGAGTAGTCAAAGCCCGGAGTACAAGAAGCTGCACACCAAGTATCAGGGCGAGCTACGAGACATCCTCAAGAAGCGCTACGACAGGTTTGCGGTGCTTCATCGCTGGAACTTCATGGATCCGAGCCAGTGCGAGTTCAGCGTGGAAAGTCTCCAAAAACAGGGTGCGCAGATTCCCGAAGCTATTGAGGAATCCATGGTCAACGATCTCTTCGTGCCGGAGGACTTTGAACTCGTCGCGATGGAGGCCGCCGCCAATAGTACATCTGTTGGCAAACTTCTCGGCGAACTTCAAGAACCGCGGCCGGCAGGGAAGGATTGCATTCCATGGCTCGGAGAAACGTCGATGAAAGAGCGCATCCTGCGACTGTGTGCTCGCGGAAAGATTGCAATCAATCTTCGGGGACTGGAGTACCTCCAAGCGCAGCCAGGCGAGGATGAGGAGACTGCATGGAAGCGGCTGCGTCCAAAACTCTCTTTCACCGGACAGCACCTCAAAGAAGTTATCTTGTTGGAGCCTTCTGCGGTCCCGACGACAGGTGGAACTGCCCCTGCCGCACCGCCACCAACTGCAGTCCAGCCTAACGGTGCGGCTGCCGGCGGAGGGACGTCATCCCAGCCAGGACTGTTCGGGGGCAGCCCACCAACCGGCGGCTTTACCACGCCGCCACCCGCTGACGGCGGGATTTTCGGCGGCGCTCCTGAGAGTCCAAGCAGCAAGCCGCATGTCAGCCTGAACAATCCAGCTACATCGCCGTTGAACCTGATCGGCAAACTCGAAGGCTGGGGCGTAGGCCCGGCGACGCAGGTTGCCGAGGTGACAATCAAGGTGTCGAGCGCGACAGGTGCCCAACTCAAGGAGCTGCTCAAGAAGCTGCCGGATGGCATGATTTTTGAGCTGAGCCTTGAGAAGGAGGATAACGGATGACGATTGACGCGGGGGTTCTCCATCGCCTGGTCAAGGACACGCCTGAAGATGCGTGGCAGGTCATCATCCAAAAGGCCCTCGAAATCGCATCCAAGCCCCTGACCGTCGGGAGTGCCCCAAGCGAAGTTACGAAGCGCGACCGCGAGATCGGGACGCTTGACTACTTCCTGTCCTCCAGTGGATGGGATCTATGGGAAGCTTTCGGGAGCACTGTTGAGAAGACCTCTGATCGACTCGTCCATTGGTGGGCGGAGCCTTATAGCGCCAAAGCTGTGCTGATCCTCGACGGATTGTCGCTACGTGAGTTGCCTTGGCTGTTACAAGGTGCTGAAAAGCGTGGGTTCACCCTTCATCAGGTGACAGCGAATGCATCCGAACTGCCCGGAGACACCAATGAGTTCGCTGGTGCGCTCGGCTTCGGGAGTCGGAGCAACATCCAAAACAACGGCGCGGGGTAAGTGGACATTCGTTCCAACCGGAAAGGTCGAAAGCCCGGACTTCGACCCGTTACTGATACCAGCCGTCGAGCGTCGTCTTTACACCTACGAAGGCCCCGAAATCATCTATACGTTTTGGTCAAAACATGGTCCGTGCCAGGTCACCGGCTGTGGTCATCGGACACCGATCATGACAAGCCCTGTGATAGCAACCAAAATCTTATCCGTAAAACACTGGGAGATGGCTTGCGGGAAATGTGGCGGCGACTTTCACGTAGAGGAACATGCTGTCCGCTTGGCACCCGACGTACCCCAATACGTCGAGCCAAATGAACATCCCTATTCTGTGCTTGATCCCAACCTAGGCGTCGTTTGCCCGCATTGTGGTTATACCGCAATGGTCAAGCTAGGGAAAGGCAAAAACAAGAAGGTGGAGCTGGCGCTGCTTGTGCACCCGCAATGGCTTGGCGGGAGTTCGAGTAGGGATTCAGATGGCAAACCCTATGGAGGATCGGCGCAAGATTCTACAGCCTCTACCGCACGATGGAGCAAAGAACGGGCATCGCGAATACGCCTACTAGAGGTCCGCGGGGAGCTCTCCGCAGAAGTTACATGTCCTGAGACCAATATGACGTTCAAAACTGGGAAATCAGGAGGGACTGTACCGAAGAGATCAAGCTATACTTGCGGTGCCTGCGGCACAGTGCAAGATGTTCTGACTACGGTCAGAGCAAGTGGGAAAACGGGTCCGATGGCTGCGTACGCTATTCAGGGGTACTCGCCAAAGCGCAACGAGAGCGGAGCTCCGTACAGTGGTCGTTTCTTTGCCCCTTTCGACTCGACACTTGACAGGCAGTTTGCAGCTGCGAGCGAAGAATGGGAGACTCGGAAAGAAGGCGATTTGGCGGGCTTTTGGCCTCGGTCCGAAATACCCTTTGGATTCATGACAGCTCTGAACAATGGAGATATCAGACTGGGTCATGGGTATACCCATTGGTGGACGATGTTTAATGCCCGACAGATGCTCATCCTAGCTCAGCTGCTAAAGGCAATAGTTGAAACTGGTGGCGATCGTCACCGCTGGCAGGTTCGCGAGTATGTTCTGGGGGCATTTCAACGATTCTTGCAACATGAAAATATGTTCTGCTTCTGGGACATCCAGCAGGATTGCGTCGCCCCGAGTCTGAGTAACGCAAACTATCACCCAAAGTCGTCCCTCGTTGAAAATAGCGTGTTCTCTGGTCTTGGTCGAGGGAACTGGCGCTCGTCAATCGAGAACTTGTTCGAGACCATCGAGTGGTCCGAGAATCCATGGGATTTGGCCAGCAATCAACGACTGGAAGCGATAGATCCGACACTCGCTGGTAAAGTGACTGGAAAATCTGAAAGAGCTTATATAGGAGACAAGATAACATCAAGCCCTCGCATTGAATGTTGCTCGTCAACTGATCTCTCCAGAATAGAAAACAGCTCAATCGATCTGGTAGTGACCGACCCTCCGTTCGGAGGACTCCTTCACTACTCCGAACTCTCGGATTTCTTTTATGTATGGTTGCGTTTGGTACTAAAAGAGAAGTATCCGGACTATTTTGGGCCAGAATACACACCTAAACTCCTTGAAGTGGTTGCGAACCGTGCAAGGGAGCCAGAAGATTCTGACCGCTTTTATCAGCGATTACTGACGCAATGCTGGGTTGAAGCTAAGCGCGTCCTCAAACCAGGCGGAATTCTTGCCTTTACGTTTCACCATAGTGAAGATGAGCCATGGGTCGCAGTTCTAGAGTCCCTTTTCGACGCGGGCTTTTATCTCGAAGCAACATATCCAATCCGCTCTGACGATACGAAAGGGGAGGGAGCTAAGCCCGGAACATTTGGGTCTCAAACCATCGAGTTCGACATAATTCATGTATGCCGCAAGCGAACCGCGGAGCCTACTCCCGTGAGCTGGGGGAGGATGCGCCGGGAGGTGCTGGATGATGTGCGTCAACTGAAAGCGATGCTTGAAAATCATTCCAAGGAAGGTTTACCGGCAGCAGACCTTCAGGTCATTCGCCGCGGTAAAGCTCTGGAGTACTTTTCCAGACATTATGGCAAGGTCTATGTTGACGAAGGGCGTGCTCTAGGTGTCCGAGATGCTCTGATTGGTATCAATCAGCTAATCGACGAGGACGCTAATGGACTCAAAGAACCGCCGCCGGTTGCTGCTGAGCCGATCACTCGACAGTTCCTCCGAATTTTCGACGGCAAAATAGACGTCGACCGCGATCAGATGCAAAAGTTCTTGCGCGGCTCAGGAATGGCTCCTGATGAGTTTGCTCAAAGAGGTTGGTGTACTGAGAAAAACAAAGTTTTTTCTCAGTCAGATCCTATTGAGTTTGCCCGCGAGTGGCATGGACGTCATAGACGTAAGCTGACTTCAGATCTCGATCAGGCGCTCGTGTTGGTAGGAGCTTGTTTCGACAACAGTGGCATCAACGCCTCTGACACACTGAACAACGAGAACTTCAAGCCGCACGCGGCACTGAAGCCACTGCTTGAATGGCTGAGCAAGCGCGGAGCATCTCTACGGGCGCGCAACGCCGCGTCGCGCGCGCTTACCATTTACAACAACTGGGCCGCGACACATGAGCAGCAGGTACGACAGATGTCGCTTTTTCTTGAAGAGGCGTAGCCATGAAGGTTCTGCACGGGGATGTTTGGAAGCGTCGCGGATTGAGCTTGCTATGGGACGCGAAGACTCTGTCAGTGCTGGCAGAGCCCAAGCGCGTCGTTTCGATCCGACAGCTCTTCGCACTGATTGGCAACTGGCCTGCCGACCTGCCCTGCAATGATGGAAGGGCGCTGGTTGTGGCGGGTCTCGAAGGCTGCCTCGACATCCTGAAACCAGCCGATGCAGAACAATGGTTGGAGAATGACTTCCGGCCGGCGATCCTGGCCTTCCAAGATAGATATGGATTGGAAGCTGCCATTGTCTTCTGGCTCCCCACCGGTAAGAACCGTTTCCGTATGAATGCGGCCACTGAAGCCTATTCCTGGCTCTGTTCGGCGCCGCATAGCAATGTGCGACTCGAGTTGGGCCGTATTCTGTGGGCTGGCGCTGAAGGCGATGTGAGGCGGGTCATCGATCCTGGGTGCACGAATACGGATGCCGACGGCCCTGCGTGGATCGGCCTGAATCTCTCGAGGCTTTCTTGATGGCAGTGGAAACAGCAATCTTCTCGCCCGGCGACCGCGTTACTCATAGCGAGTTCGGCCAGGGCGCCATCGTAGAAACGGAACGCGACGGATATTTGCGCGTGTTCTTCGGCATCGGCGAACGCAGAGTGCCGGCTGGTTCGATCCGCCGCGAGCGTTCCCGCACGGAACGCATGTTGCTCTCCGTGGACGGGACTGCTGAGCGGGCGCGCAAGGCATGGTTGAGCTATGAGGCTTACACGTTGCCGATCATGGAAAGTGCATCGGCGCTGACATCGGCAAAAATTGACCTGCTCCCCCATCAAGTCGTCCTTACCCATCGGGTTGCGACAGCATCGCCACGCCGGTATCTGGTGGCTGACGAAGTTGGACTCGGGAAGACGATTGAGACCGCACTCATTCTGAGAGAACTGGCGAGCCGGGGTGAGTTGAAAAGGGCGCTGATGGTAGTGCCGGCGGGCCTCGTGAACAATTGGCATCGCGAGCTGAATGATGTCTTCAACCTCGATTTCGAGGTCTTTGGTTCCGAGGGCGACATCACCGACCGGAAGACGAACGCATTCGCCAAACATGACAGGGTAATTGCGAGCATCGACACCCTCAAGCGTCCGGCCCGCATCAAACGCTTGCTGTCCGCACCACGTTGGGATCTGGTGGTGTTTGACGAGGCGCATCATCTGACGGCTTCCCGCGTGGGCGGCAAGATTAGGAAGACAGAGAACTACAAGTTGGCAGAGGCCCTAAAAGGCCACACCCGTGACCTGATCCTGCTCTCTGCAACGCCGCATCAGGGGAATCATTTCCAGTTTTGGATGCTCGTGCAACTGCTTAACCCAACTCTGTTCAGCAGCCCCGAAGAGATGTTGGAGCATCGTCACCGTCTCAATACGGTCATGTTTCGTCGCACCAAGGCAGACGCTTGCCAACCCGACGGATCGCCACTCTTTGCGCGGCGCTGGGTGCATACCGAGTCCTTTCTGATGAGCGATGATGAGAGGAGATTCTATGAAAGACTCCGCGAATATCTAGATGATGGCTTCAACCTTGCGGCTCGGCAAGGCAACAAGGGACGCGCTTTGGGCTTCCTGATGGCCATCTTCCAGAAGATCGCCGCATCGAGCCTTGCGGCGATCCGCCGGACTCTGAAACGCCGGCTACTTATGCTGACTCTGCATGAGGCATTCCTGCGAGATCGAGATCTGGATATAGAGGAGCGCGAGCGATTGACCGGAGAAGCGCGCGAACTGATCCATGACGAATTCAAGCTGTCGCGTGACAGCATCGGTCGCAGCGAGGTGGACCGCGTGCTCGCGGACTTAAAGTACCGGCTAGTCAAGAAGCTGGACGAAGAGGCCCTCGAGCTTGCGTCTGATCCGTATGGCAGCGAGTATTCCGCCATCCACGCAGAGGAGGCGGCTTCTGCGGTCGTTGAATTGCATCTTCCGGAAGAACGTCTGCGTATCGGCGAACTACTCAGCGGGTTCCCGAAGCAGCGAGAGACCAAGGCCCAAAAGCTGCTCGACGGCCTTGGCACATTGTGGCGGCAAAACCCAAATGAGAAGATCGTCGTGTTCGCGACCTATCTCGGAACGGTTGATTTGATCGCACGAGAGATTGAGCAGAACTTTCCTGGCCAGGGTGTCGTAGTTCTGCGCGGCGGCGATCACGGAGCCAAAGTTGCTGCGGAGCGTCGGTTCCGTCAGAAAGATGGTCCACGCGTCTTGGTCTGTACCGCTGCCGGCCGTGAAGGCATAAACCTTCAATTCGCGCACATCCTATTCAACTTCGATCTGCCCTGGAATCCGATGGACATTGAACAACGTATCGGACGAATCCATCGGTATGGTCAAAGCCACACGGCCCAGGTTTACAACCTTGTGCTGTCGGACACTATCGAGGGCCGTATCTTTCTGATGCTGGAAGAGAAACTGGTGGAAATTGCGAGAACGGTGGGCAAGGTTGACGATCAAGGGAATGTCGCCGAAGATCTGCGAGGACAGATTCTCGGCCAGTTGTCCGAGAGGCTTAACTATGACCGGCTCTATCAAGAGGCCCTCTCAGATCCCGAGTTGAAGCGGACGAAAGTCGAACTTGAAGCAGCCCTGTCGAATTCACGGGAAGCTCGGCAGGTGGTGTCTGACCTCTTCCAAGACCTCGACGGCTTCAGCCTCGACGAATACAAACCATTCTCCGATGTATCGTCAAGCCTCGAGCGTTTGGTTCGCTTCCTTACCGCCGCTGTAGTGGATCACAAGCAGCAATTGATTAAAGTAGACGATGAAACCCATGACCTTTCGTCGTTCGATGGCGCTCGCCGCACCCGCTTCACACTGAATCGCGACACGGCTACCAGCCACGACGACGTTGAATTGATGGGGCTGGACCATCCTCTAGTGCAGCAAGAGCTCGACCGCTGGCGTAACGTTCCGCCTGAGGAAGTCGGCATTTCAGTCATAGGGGATCTGGATGTGTCGGCCGTGATGTCAATATGGATGATCGAAACATCTTCTGGAAAAGGAGAACGAAGGCTGATGGTGCAGTCGATTGCCGTGAGGGAAGACGGCGCACGTATGCCTGGATTGGAACGCCAATGCGAGCACTACTTTCAAGCGCCAACTACAGCACCGATCTTTACCCCAGAGCAACGTCTCGACCTGTTTTCTCGCACGCTAGAGCCGACTCTGCTGCGCGAACTCAAACACAAAGGAACTGCTGACGGGGGAGGCAGCTACACTGCAGATTTGATTGGATACATAGAGGTGCAACGAAAACGTATGCTGTGACGGACAAGTTCGAGAAGCGATTCAGCAGGGAAGCGGGGCAATCGTAGGATCGGGTGGCAGGATCGAGCCAACGTCGCCCGAGGGGATGGAAACATAAGCATGGGCGAGTGAACGCTAGTTGATATGCCACTGCTAGAGCCACTTACTTTGTGAGAAGCAGGGAGATCCTGGCTCTAGAGAGCTTGCTAAAGGAGGCGCACGATATGGCGAAGACGAAAAAGGGAAGCAAATTGACAGGTTTTGCCGAGATTGCAGCGCCAGTGAGTCAAGAACCGCCGGCGAAGAAGAAACGCGTTAGGCGAGGACAAGGCGAGACTGTGGCGATTACGGTGCGATTGTCCAAGGATGCTTGGATGCAGTTACGACAATTCGCGATGGTGGAGGGCGAGACACTCCAAACTCTCGCGATTGAAGGATTGAACCTACGATTGAAAGCCGGGGGGCGCCCCCCTATTCACGAGTAGATGCCACTCGACCACGCACCGGCCAGATACACGACGCATGTTAACCTATCTGTGTACCGCATATCCGCCGTGACAGCTATCGGCACAGGCTTTTGAGGAGGATTGGCGTTTAGCTTGTAAGCCCTCTCCAGTCCCATGTCATAGTTCGTCGTGAATACCGATCGCCATCGGAATGTTGTCAGCCACTGAACGTGTTCGTCGGGCTCAAGCTTATCTAACGCACTACGGACAAAGGCATCGAGTGCGCCCCGTGAGTTCTTTACCTCTGCATATTGAGAAACGCGCGGCAAATCTGTGGCGGTTATTCCAAGCTTGAAATGTGCAATCAGATCCTCGGAGAGTTTGGTGCCATCAGGTGCTGGCGTACCGTCAGGCCGGGTATAGTGGCCGCCTATCCCTGCACCGAGAAACAAAACACAGCTTCCGCGCTCAAGAGCCTGTCTCAGGCCGAGCGGCAATTTCATAATTGGTGCAGCTCCAGAGGTCGCCAATCCGTCCTACCTTCGAGCCTCCGGATCAGGAACCTCCGTTACGCTCATATTCGATATCAGCAATTATCTCAATAGGATAACGCGGACCCCGAAAGTTGGTTTTTGGCGGCGCTTTTTAATTTCGGATTCAAGGTTCAGCTCATGCACCGCTGTATCGGCAGCAAGACGACCAGGCGCAAGGCGACAGCCGCTGTCCGCAAAGCCAGTTGTGTCTTGGGACTGAGCGGAGCTTTGCTCCGCTCAGTCAGTCCATTCGACCTCGACACAATAAGATAATGCGCGTACAACAGAAAAAGATAAATTATGTGCATCAGAAAAAGCTAAGGGAGCAACATGGCCACACCGTCCGAAAAACTCGCGCAATCTCTGGAGGTTCTTGCCAAACTCCAGACGGCGGGCGGTGCCGTAGCGATTCGTGCAAGGGATATGTCGCGCACACACAGGGAGCGGCTGCTCGCTCAGGGCTTTCTCCAGCCAGTTCTAAAGGGCTGGCTCATCCCGAGCCGGCCAGATGACGCAACGGGCGAGAGCACGGCCTGGTACGCCTCTTACTGGCAGTTCTGCGCGGTCTACCTCCGAGAGCGTTTCGGAACGGAATGGTGTCTCTCCCCTGAACAATCCCTGTCGCTCCATGCCGGCAATTGGACAGTCCCTCGCCAACTGATGGTGAGGGCGCCGAAAGCCCGGAATGCCGTCACCAAGCTCCCTCATGGCACATCCCTCCTTGATCTTCGGTCCTCCCTGCCGGTAGCTGCTGATCGGCAGGTTGTGGACGGTCTACAAGTCTTCTCGCAGGAGTCCGCTCTCCTCGAATGCTCTCCCAATTTCTTCTCCAACAACTCGACTGACGTTCGCGCTGTCCTGCTGATGATCCGCGATGCCTCCGGCCTCCTGGCCCGATTGCTGGCCGGAGGGCACACCATCATTGCGGGGCGTCTGGCCGGAGCCTTCCGCAACATCGGGCGCGATCGCATCGCGGATGACATTGTGAAGACGATGACTGCTGCCGGTTATGCTGTTCGGGAAAACGACCCATTCACCGATAGGCCGAATCTCATTCTTCGCACCCGTGAAACATCGCCGTATGTAAACCGAATACGGCTGCTTTGGCAAAAGATGCGAGAGCCGATTATCGAGCGATTCCCCAAAGCGCCGGGGACGCCGCGCAATATCGCGGCCTACTTGAAGCGCGTCAACGAAACCTACGTCACCGACGCCTACCATTCGCTGTCCATCGAAGGCTACCGCGTCACGCCAGAGCTGATTGAGCGAGTACGTGCAGGTTCGTGGAATCCTGAGACGAATGAGGGCGACCGTGAGCAACGGAACGCGATGGCGGCGCGCGGATACTGGCTGGCATTCCAGTCCGTCCAGCAAGGCGTAGGACGGGTTCTGCGCGGCGATAATCCCGGCCAAGTCGCGGACGACGAACATGGGGCATGGTATCGGGCACTCTTCGCGCCCAGTGTTGCGTCTGGCATCTTGAAACCCGCAGACCTTGCCGGGTATCGCAACAGCCAGGTCTACATTCGGAAGTCCATGCATGTCCCGCTCAACCGCGACGCGGTGCGGGACGCCATGCCAGCGTTCTTCGCTCTCCTCAGCGAAGAAACTCATCCCGCCGTGAGGGTTGTGCTGGGGCATTTTCTCTTCGTCTACATTCATCCCTACATGGACGGAAACGGTCGCGTCGGGCGTTTCCTGATGAACGTAATGCTGGCATCGGGCGGATACCCCTGGACCGTCATACCGGTTGAGGATCGCAACGCTTACATGAGCGCCCTCGAACGTGCGAGTGTCGGAGAAGACATAGTCCCCTTCACCGACTTCCTTGCTGGCCTCGTCCGTAAGGGTCTCGCGGGAGAGCCCTTGCCGGCTGTGCCGAAGTCTTCCTGATGACTACCCCCGCAACCGGACGCTCGCTCTGTCAATATAGTTCCATTATTGAATGATATTGACACATCGGGAAATGCCGCACCATGTTGAGGTGAAACCACTATGCCTTGCGGGTACGCGAATCATACCGGTCAGTCCGAATCTAACAGCCCCTTTGGTATAGGCTTGAGGGCATCAAGGTGCTCGGCAAATTGGCGTACCTGCCCCGGTTCGAACAGAGCCATCATTCCATCTGCGAACGTCACAAGAACTCGCCCGCTGAAGAAAGCGACTTCCAAGATCGTGGATTTGTCGGCCATCCCATAAATGTAGCGCGATGGATTTTCACTTGTCTGTTGTCTAGCAGACACCGAAATCAGTGGGATCGCCAAGATGCTCTGCTGCTGTCCTGCCACACGGCACCAATGAGTTTCGATCAGCTGTGACTGGTGTTGCGGTCACTTCACCCGGCCCGGATACGCGCCAACGCGAACTTGCTCAAAATGCGACTTGCACTAAGACTCTTCAGGCAGTTCGATTGCAAGCGGCGGACACGCGCTAGCGGCACAGTTCAAGCAATGGCGATTTATCGCCTGTCGAGAGCCAAGGGACCACGATACAACGTCCTTTATGTTGTAGTAATCCAAGGGGGAAGGTGCCGGATAAACTGCTGGAATCGAAACATGCGGAGTGCTGAAACTGGGGAGTTGTATAAAGCGACACGCCTGGTAATGGAAGAAGGTCGAGGTATTTATGATCGCATGACCACATCCGTTGAGCCGCGCGACTACGAGGAATACCTTGCTCCACCAGACCGACAGCCAGTTAGCTCCCAGTTTGTCTCGGGAGAAGAGTCGTTTGTCGGCGCGGTCGAGAATAGATCGAGAGGATAAGCCGTGGCTAAACTGACAACCACCGATAAGCAGACAATCGAGAAGCTCTTCCAAATGGGTGGCGGCTCCGTGCTCAATTTTACAAATCGCACGTTCGCAGAGTTCTTTCGGGACGATATGAACGTCGATATCTATGCGCCTACGTACAACTATGCAAGCGGGTCCAAAGCGAATAGGCTCCGCGGATTCTGGCAGGTCGCCAGCGATTCGCTTGTCGCGAAGAGCATTGATCGAATGCTGAACTACATTGACACCCAAGTCGCGATAGGCACTCTGAAGGCTGACCAGTTCTCGAATGATCTCATTCAGCGGGCACGTTCAATAGCCTCCCGCCTGTCCGGTGTCATTCCCGCCGCGCCAGCATCCAGGCAGCCAGTCCAAACACCAAAACCACCAGCCGAGGCACACAATGAGGCATTGGCGCGCCTGCGCGACAAAATGACCCAACTGCATTCCATGGCACCGCAACCAAGAGGCTTCGCCTTCGAGAAATTTCTGAATGAACTATTTGAGCTGTTCTGTCTAGCCCCGCGCGGTTCATTCCGCCTGGTTGGCGAACAGATCGACGGCAGTTTCCAGCATGGCCACGATATCTATTTGGTCGAAGCAAAATGGCAAAACGAGCAAACCGGTCAAGGAGATCTCCTAAGTTTCATGGGCAAAGTCGAGGGTAAGGCACAATGGTCTCGCGGCGTGTTCATTAGCTACAGTGGCTTTACTCCGGACGGCCTCGAAGCCTTCGCTCGGGGAAAGGCCACGCGAATCGTCTGTATGGACGGGTTTGATTTGCACTGCATTCTTTCCCACAGGCTGGATTTGGCAGAGGTTATCGCACTCAAGGTACGACGCGCAGGTGAGACGAATGACGCCTTCGCCTCGGTGCGAAATCTGTTTCCATCGCAGGTCTTTTGAGGTCAAACGTCATGTTCCTGCTTTATCACGGTTCGGGGGCTCAAGATGTCGAGCTGACACAAGAACACAATGCGGCCATCTGGGGATTGATGCGCCGAAAGGCGATCAACTACCTGACCCTCTCCGGCGCGAAGCGGTCTGCGGAACTCCTCGAACAACTACCCTTTGAGTTTTGGGAAGGCACGAATGGATTCGGGGATGGCTTCGATTTGCTGCTCCTCCGGCTGAGCATCAGCAGATATCTCGAATTAAAAATGGATGCCGAGACGGAGGAAAATCGTCGACACTTCCGCTTGATCGCAGAAGCGATACAAGAGGGCGGCAACTATATTCGCTTTGTTGCCGTGGAAATGCTCGACGACAACACGGAGGCTGTGAGCACTCCTGTGCTGGAGATCACCTCTGCCGTTGTAGAGCGTGCGCTGCTCGATTTCGAGACGCTGACCAAGGCGAATGGTGCGGTCAGCAGTATTGACCGCGTTCACACCGCTCTTCACGGCTACCTCATCGCTGTTTGTCGAGAGGCTAACATTACGGCGAAAGAGACTGCGGATATCACTACGCTCTTTAGCCTGGTGCGCCAACAGCACCCGAAGTTTCAGGCCGCCCCCCCAGGCACAGAACCTCAGAAGATGATGCGAGGGCTTGCCCAGATCATCGACGCGATGAATCCAGTCCGCAATCACAGCAGCATGGCGCATCCGAATGAAGATTTGCTCGAAGAGCCCGAAGCGATGCTCGCCGCCAACTCCATTCGAACGCTGTTGCATTACCTAAATACGCGACTGCGTTGAGGTCTCGTACCGCCCTAAGAAGAACGCTCAACCAATTCCTCGACCGGCACGAAGACTTGCCCCGTTTCGGCAGCGTATCTTGCCTTGAGAAGCAGTACGCGAGCTAGGGCGTGTTCACACTAAGGTCAATCTGTGTTAATGTGTGTGTATGGAGATCACGGAAGCGCAGTATGGGCGGATCAAGGATGCGTTGCCGGTGCAACGTGGCAACGTGCGTTTGAACAACCTGCAGGTGCTGAATGCGGTGCTGTACGTCGCTGAGCAGGGCTGTAAATGGCGCGGTTTGCCGAAGCGTTTCGGCCGTTGGCACACGATCTACACGCGGATGAATCGCTGGTCGAAGAACGGCGTACTGGATCGCGTGTTCGAGAAGTTGCAGGCCGAGCAGATCGTTCGCATCAAGATCGAGGCGTTCGCCCTCGACTCGACCTCGATCAAGGTACATCCGGATGGCACGGGTGCTCTAAAAAAAACGGACCTCAGGCCATCGGCAAGTCGCGTGGCGGATGGAACACCAAGGTTCATCTGGTTGCCGCGAATGCTCGAACGGCTATAACCTTCGCCCTGTCGCCCGGCAACGCCCACGATGCTCCCGAAGGACGCGCCCTGCTGACCGAACTTGGGCCTATGCCGGAAGGCCTGCCGATGTTGATGGATCGCGCCTACGAAGGGGACGAAACCAGACAACTGGTGCTCAGTCTGGGCATGATTCCGGTGGTTCCACCCAAGTCCAACCGTATTGAACCGTGGGAATACGACCGCGCACTCTACAAGAAGCGCAACGAGATCGAACGACTCTTCCGACGGCTCAAAGGCTTCCGCAGAATCTTCTCCCGTTTCGAGAAGCTCGATGTCCTCTTCCTCGGCTTCCTCAACTTCGCCCTCATCATCGAAGCACTGCGTTAGTGTGAACACGCCCTAGATCGAGGTCATGCGAGAGTATGTAGCGCAGCTCGTCACCGCTCAGACAGATCAACGATTTCGGGCTGCGTTCAAACGCCTGGATTCCGTCAGAACTGAAGCCTGAATAACTAATGTAGAGTCCGCGCGCCCATGTCGCTTTACCCGCTAATGTGCCAGCGAATGCTTGCAGTTCGTGGTGTCCAATCAAGCCTTCTTGCCACTTCGCCTCTATCAGATAAGTCGTATGGTCCAACTGGACGCTCCCGTCGATCTGCTCTCCGGTGAGCCGGAACGACTTACGCGGTGACAACCCATAAAGCGAAAACAACAGATCCAAGAATTTCTCAAATGCGTAGCCACGCTTTTGCGGTGGCAATGCAGCGACCTCGCTCTCCAGCCGGTGACTTAGACGGACATGCAAAGGTTCGGTGACTGCCATGTTCACTCCCCGTTCCGTGAGCCACCACTGCATGTCGGGATAATTGAGTGCCATCTTGTCCAGAGCATTGCCCAATGGTTCAAAAACAACGGCGCCCCGGATCAATTTGTCGTCCGCCAGTCGGTCCGGAATGGACTCGATCGCAATAGGTATCTGAGCACGCTGGCTCATCTGGAGTACGACATCCTGTCGAGTGCCGGTGGCGACGCTGAGCGAAACGAAATTGTCCTCCGCAAGCCGCCGGAGTGTGTCTTGATCGACAGTGTTGTCGTACTCGCTGAATCGGGACCAAAAGCGCACTCTGTTCATATCCAATCCTCGTCGATGTCGCCTTGCTGTGCCGTCGGAAAATCCAACTGCAACATGAGGTCTGTAAGCTCTTCGTGGGTTACATCGTTCCTAACAAACTGCACCTGGGGCCGATTTTGTCGCTGTTCTCGAAAATCCTCGTCATTCCCGAGATGCCGCAGGAACGGATGCTGTCCGCTCATCGGGGTGGGATCGATCCATGAGCGGTCAGGCAGCTCAATCACCGTGTGAGCGTTGAAATAGTTCCACCCGACAAACTGTTCTATCAGCCATCCTTGGATCAGTGTGCAACCCTGGTGTTCAGCGGCATACTTCCGTGCGTTCTCATGACAGTCATTGGGCTTTGCCCCTGCGAACAACACGAGCGGAACATCGCAAGCCTCGGCCCTGCGGTTATGCAGCAATAGGCTCAGCTCCTCATCCGACAGTCGCGTCATGATTCGCCCCCTCTGGCGGCAAATCTGTTCTTGTCGCTTCCGTTTTACCAATCTCTTCCTGCACGCGAGGCATCGAACGGCGTCGCCGTGTCGATTGCGATTGTGCCCGTATTCGACGACTTTGTGACGAGGAAGTTGCGCTTGCCGGTCACAGAGCTGCTACTGGGGTCCAGAACGCCCACATACGCCTTGAACCGCATGAAGTAGTCGGGACGGCCCATCTGCGGAGCGCCCAGTCGGAACTGAACGATTGATTCGTTAGCCGCCAGCGTATTCTGTGCGGCCGCGAGGCATGCGAGAAAGTCCTCTGAGAAAGTCATGAATCCTCCCATTAACTATGAACAAAGTAGCAAAAAACAGCGCGTGAGAACCTACACCTTCTGGATGGCAGCTTTCGCCATTTCAGCCGTCATGTCGCAAAACGCGCCCTTGGTTGCGGTCGCAATCACGATGAGAACAGCAGGCGCAAGCGAAGTGGCAACTCCCACGGCGGTCCTAGATGTGCGGCGAGCCACACAGACAATCCGCCTATCGTCGCCTGACCGCCCGTGCTCAACGTCGGCTTTGCTCCGGCGCGCGCGCATATCAGCTTCCGAAGATTGTTGAAGAAGTGAAGAATAAGGCGCTTTATAGAAGCGGGAATCGTTGGTTTGTCCGCCGCAACGACCACACTTATGCCACCACCGTAAGTTTGGCGCACACGTTCGACCACCGATTCACCCCGGTTGGAGATGAACGATCCTGCCCTGACTTCGCCCCGCACTTCGACAAATCGTCCAGCGCTAGACGACTTGTAGGCCATCTTCTTTACAGCTTTCCTCACGGTTGTTTTTGCGGCGGCTTTCTTCGTTGCTACAACCGCATAGGTTCGCGTTTCGTGGCGATGGATTACCGATGAGATCTCGTCCATGTAGAATGTTCGTGGGACGCCGGCCAGGCTCGGTGGCGAAGGTCGCCGCTACACGTCGTCCGGAGGGCGTGCTGCGCAAATCGCGGAGATCAGTGGCTGGTATTCGCTGAACAGCTCTGAGGCCGGTCTGCTGGAGAGCGGCGGGCAATTTAAAGGCAGGCTTGGCGAGGGCTACTTTTGCTGGAACGCTTTTCTTCGTCGTCATGGTCCTCGGCTTGGCTGGATTGAATTCCTTAGAAAGGGCCCAGAACCACTATAAGCCCGCAAGAGTCAGAGACGGACGCCCGCTGTCGGGACGCCATCGCCTTCCAGCGCACCCCGTTGGGCCGCAGCCAGACGAGCTTGCGGGAATAGTCCGGTACAGGCTCCAGCAGCAGTATCCAGAGGAGCGCCTCGTCCATTTCGGTTATGTGGCGGGCGGAGGGGGGCCGAGCCGGACGACGGCATCGTTGTACCCATATGCCTCATGGAATTCATTCACCGTCGGCGGCCAGTTGCTTTTGAAACCCTGGTCACCCACATTTTGGTGACGATTACGTGAGGCAGTGAGGCACAGACAATCTGATCGTTGAAAGCAACGACGCGCCGCGCGCGCACCCGCGGGCTGGCGCAAGCGTCACCGCGGCTAATCGATAAAATTATCGCCGTCGCTGCTACCACCCTACCTAACGACGGACGTCACCGTCCGTTACAATCATTTTCAGAAGGGTAGTTCGTCGTCAGACGTGCTGCTGACCGGCTTCACCGGTCTGAACCTCGACAGAAGAAAGCGGCAGCAGCGGCGGAGATAGACGCGAAGAAGCCACTTCTCTGCAGCCCACCGTCCGTAATACTGATTCTGTGAGGCGATCCTAAGCTCCAGGCTGTAGTCGTCTTCGCTGTCCTCATCGCTTCGGCAGGTCTGCGAGACGTCGGAATCCTCATCTAATTCGTATTCGTTCATTTGGATACTCCCTTTGGATGTATTTGGTTGCATCGCGGTGTTGCCGCCGCTTGCGGTCTGCAAACCTATGTGGGCGAGAGCTGAATCCCTTTCGTCGACAGGTTACGGGCGCCGCAAAGGTGTGTATAACCGGCGTTTCTGCGGGTGTTCCCATCAGCGCAGAAATCATCGATGGGGGGCTTTACAACACACAGATGTCCTGTCGGTTCCAATCCCGTTTGGCATAGGGACGGTATTAAGGCAGCAACCGCACCGCATAATAGATGCTGTGAATTGAAAGGATTCCATGCCAGAATCGAGTGACTCAAGCCAAGCATCTTCTCTGTCCCAGCGTTTCGACGATTATGGAAAGATTATCGAAGACATTGTCCTGCGAGGGCTGGAGCATCCCGCCTGCGAATTGAAGCGTGCAGTTTCGGTGTCGAAGGATGACCTGGCGGGCAGGCTAGAATTCGTCAAATTCTTTCAGGGGCAGACTAATTCACATATCGTCGGCGAACGGCTGATTGTCATTGGCGCGGATGAGAAGGAGTGCAAGTTCTGTGAGGTTGAAAACGCCGACGAATTCAATCCCGCGAAGCTCACCCTAATTTTCCAGAAATACCTCCATCCTGAACCTTCTTACGAAGTTTTCTACCAGATGAAATCCTCAGGGGGAGAGCGATACGTTTTGATTGTTATCCATCCCATACAGCCGCGTCCAATCATGATGTTGGTGGACGGCAGCTCAGCGAACAAGGTACATTTCCGACCGGGAGACATCTGGATCAAGAAAAACACCAGCCTTGGACCTGCAACAAAAGCCGATCTTGATTTGATGTATGAACCGAAGATAGAGCTGGAGGCAGAGACCCGAGCGCGCCAGCGTTTCGATCATTTTCGCGAAGCCCTCGGTCCGGCATTACTATCCCAGGAGGTGGCATCCACCCCGGCGCCTGAACTCTTGGTTGGAAGCAGAGAACGGTTAGTCAGATTCGCTGACGCGATGATTTCAGGCGGCGATCCGACGCGCTTCAACATGCTTTTGGAGATGGCGCGAGAGAGGCTGGTCGAGAAGTGGGGCATGCTCCTGAAAGGCAGTAACCGTTCGTACTACATCTCCGAACAAGACCGTACCGAACTGGAAGAGTTCTACCGAGACGAGCTTAGGCCGGCCTTCGTATCGGTAGTCGATCTCGGGCTACAACTCATCAAGTTCAACGCCAAACCGGATTGGTTCGGGTCGGTGGTCGACCTACTCGTAGAGGCCTTCGAGGCTTCGAGCCACCTGCAAAGATTGGTCACCATGAATGAGGCATTTCCCGAGTCACTGGCATTCGGGCGCCCGGCATACGAAATTTATCTGGGTGCGAGAGCGCTTGCGGTATATGCCATTCATCGCAAGAGGTACAAGTTTATTGAGCAAATCCAACCTCGATATGTATGGAGCCTGACACACGAGCAATATACGCGGCAGCTGGAGCCGTTTCTATTTTCCCCCTTCGGTGACAACGTGGGGCTGCCGAACGTCACTAGCGGACGAAACTTCACCCACTGGGACCTCCTGATCGGCGCGACGTGGGGCGATTATTTTGGGACCAAGGAAGCTTTTCTTGCCGCAGGCGCGCAACTGGAGTTTGTCCTGGAACTCAACTCTTACCTGCTGGTAGTCCGTAAGCACCCTGCGATCGACAAGTTTAGAATCGACAATCCAAAGAAATTCTTGATGTACCGCCCTGACTTCTGGGCGACGCGCCTCGCGCTCGTAACACCCATCGCGGAGTCCATCTATGACGCTCTTGCGGGGCCAGAGGGGTTTCCAATGCAACTGGCTCTTGAGCCGGAGGTCACGAAGGTCATTTTTGCGGGAATGAGTGCTCAACAACGGACTCTGTTCTTTGGGCAGTTTCTCAGTGAACTCAAAACCGAGCAGGCGAAGTATGCTTTCTCGATGGGTAATCTGAGTTTTCAGTATGGCTGGAGCGACCGATTGAAGGTGCCTGTTGACGCCTATTTGGAGTCGGTCAAGTCCAAGGCCTGAAAGAAACTGGTTTTTCAGGTGAGTCGGAATACCCACAGGGCGCCGCCCACCTTGTAGGAGACGCATATTCGCCGCCCGGTTTCGAGGAAAAAGATGCCCGCTCTCTAAGAGTGCGACGCCCACTTGCTAGGGCCAAAGCGCCCGTTCGGTAGGAAAGTGATGGCTTAAGCAACTGTATCGATTTGACATTTTCAGGCCTAACTTGGACTAGCTGAACTTGAACTTCTGCGCTGTGGACTGTTTGTGAGGCCTGTAGGCCGAGCCAGAGAATCTGTATGTCTCCTAGCAATCGGGCGGCACCAACGCGCCTCCAAATCTGACAATGTAGGCTGGATAGGTAACCTGCACTTCCCACCGTTCGACGCTACGTCGGCGGACCAATCACATGTTTGTCGAACCATAAAACTTGAGACGGTCTCGTATGCGCGAGACCGTCTTGTTGCTGTAACGCCCGAGTCCGATTTCACGTCTTCGGCCTCTTGAGGTACTCCGACAGGGAAGATGCGCCGGAACGGTCCAGCAGGGTTCCCAGCGTTGCATCGGAGCGTATTCCCGGAGCGAAACCAGGTCCATACGTTTCCCGTAACGTTCCTACAAGGGTGTCACTCCGCTTCCGGCGGATCTCACCGTCCTGGTCTTGGCACCGATCGTCCAGGCCATCGCGGCATTCTTTAGCTCTATCCGGCATTGCCATTCTCCTTTCGCCCAAATCGGCCAGAATCTACCGAGTGGACTAATACTACCACTGTCTAACATAAAATAGTCCACTTTACTTTCTATTAAAATGGGGATATATTTGGCTACATGGACGACAATGTAACAATTGAGAAGGATTTCTTCCAATTGGCTCGACTTGCTTCAGCGGGGAAAACCCAGGATGTTCAATTGCTCCTGCGTCGACTGGCAAATCGGTACCAAGGAAAAATGCCCGAGCTCGCACAGCAACTCACAAAACTGGTACGGGAGGTCCCGGGAGCCAAATCCATGCTTCGCGGTGCCTTGGTGGAAGACGTACCCGTGGACTTGGATTCCAGGCTTCACCTGGCGCGAACGGAATACCCCGTGCTTATGGAGATTGAGCCTATCTGGACCAGCCAGGTGAAAGAGCAGGTGGAGCAAATTGTTCTGGAGCAGGAAGAGGAAGCTGCGCTATTCAAAGCTGATCTTCAGCCCACGAAGTCGGCGCTGTTCACAGGTCCTCCTGGCGTAGGAAAGACCTTGGCCGCACGTTGGCTTGCCTCGAAGCTGGACCGGCCCCTCATAGTATTGGACCTTGCTGCGGTGATGAGCAGCTTCCTGGGAAGAACTGGCAATAACGTCAGAAACGTCATCGACTATGCAAAAGGCGTTCATTGCGTTTTCCTTTTGGACGAGTTTGATGCCATTGCCAAGAGGCGGGATGACGCCATCGAAATCGGCGAGCTGAAACGATTGGTCACTGTCCTCCTTCAGGAGATTGATGATTGGCCGAGTTCGGGCTTGCTCATCGCGGCCACGAATCACAAGGAGCTGTTGGACCCGGCAGTCTGGCGGCGGTTTGAGATGATAGTCGACTTTCCCATGCCGAACCTCGATGAGGTGAAACAGACGATCGAACTGCATCTGAAAAACAATCCCGACGCAATGCATTGGTCCGACGTGCTGGCACGAGCACTTTGTGGGCTCTCCTATGCCGAAGTCGAGAGGGAATTGATGCAAATCAGAAGACAGGCTGTGCTTCAGCGTCAGCCGGCCTCCATACCCATTCGCCGGATGGTGCTGGAAAAAATACGGCATCTCGACCGCCAGGGGCGAACTTCGTTCGCGTTGAAACTGTTGGAAGCCGGTTTATCGCAGCGCGAGACACATGAGTGGACTGGGGTAAGCAGAGACACAATTCGCAAGGCGGTTCGAGAAGAAGGACTGGTGAGCTAGATCATGGCAGACCCTAAGAACTATTTGCTGGGATATGGTGAACGTCTCACGGCGACAATTGATCCTCCGCGTCGGCGGCCTGAGAAGGCAGACACCTATACGTTTGCTGAGTCCAAAGCTCGGCTCTCTCCGCGCATTCGGGAAGTGGCCTCAGAGATCATGGGATTGCCTGCCTCCGCCTGCCCGCATAACGAGTCCATTGTGGCCGTAACAATCCATCCATCCTACTTAGCAAAGAGCTATTTCCCCAGAGGCCTGTTTGACACCATCGGAGTGCAGGCGGTAGGAAGCCGTCCACGGCAAATCCTCCCTGACAAGGGAGCGAAGAAACCTTCGAAACGAGATGCCCCGGTTCCGTCGCCGACTGCGGAAATCTTTGTGATGGGGCGTCGTCAGAATTTTCAAAGATGGGCACAAGACGTAACGGGATGGTCGGAAGGTTTCCAGGGTGCGGGCGAACTCGTGCGAATCGAAGATGTCCACTTCATCGAGCTCACGGAGCGCATTCGCCCTATGCGTTCGCGAAACGATAATCCTTTGCTCGAGGTCGTTCTGCATCGAAGCGATGATTATGTGCTGGAAGGGTTCCGAGCATACTTGCGGGAGCTGGGAGTCAACCTCGACCTCGATCAGAGAATTACCGTGCGGGACCTCTGTTTCTTACCGGTGCGAGTGCCAGTCAAACAGCATGAAGCAATGGCTCAGTTTTCATTTCTGCGCGTTGCCCGAGAGATGCCAGAGCTGCGGCAACTGCGCCCTATGGCATTTCCCAGCGGGCTCCGTTCCGCTGCACCCTTTCAGATAGAGATGCAGAATGTCGCTCCTCTGAATTCGGAACTGCGAGTCGCGGTATTTGACGGAGGTGTTCCCAAGGACTGCATGCCCAGTCGTCTCGTCCGAAGAAAGCGGGTTCCGGGTACGATTGGCCCGGCAGTACCGGAGTGTCAGGCGCACGGCGTCGGTGTGACCTCAGCCCTCTTATACGGTTCATTGACGCATGGCCAATCGCTGCCACAGCCATTTACTACGGTGGACCACTACCGAGTGATCGACACGGACACTGCCAACGATCCTCAAGGGCATTACTTCGATGTTCTTAACCGCATCATGGACGTCTTGCGGCAGGACGACTATCAGTTCGTCAACCTAAGCCTTGGCCCGGATCTTCCCATCGAAGATGACGAAGTACATGTATGGACTGCCAGCCTTGACGAACATTTCTCTGATGGGCGCACTCTCGTTACTGTCGCGGCCGGTAACACCGGCGAGAACGATTGGGATGCGGGCAATGCCAGAATTCAAGCTCCCGCGGATGGGGTCAATATTCTGTCGGTTGGCGCAGCCGATTGCGCGGATGAAAAATGGAGCCGTGCTGCGTACAGTTCCATCGGTCCTGGACGAAGTCCAGGGCTGGTGAAGCCCGACATCTTGGCGTTTGGTGGCTCCAAGAAACATCCATTTTGGATTCCGGATAGTCTGGTAAGAGACAGAACGGTTCCAATCCAAGGGACCAGTTTCGCGGCTCCTCTTGCCTTGCGCGCCGCGATCGCCGTGCGAACCCACTTGGGTCCGGTGATCAGCCCATTGGCCTTGAAGGCACTGCTGATCCATCACAGCGAACCGCTCGCGTTTGAACAACGCGAAGTTGGTTGGGGACGTGTCCCGACTGACTTCGAGCAGATGATCACCTGCCCGGACGGTACGGTCCATGTCCTCTATCAAGGAACTTTGGAGCCAGGAAAATACTTGCGCGCGCGCGTTCCGTTACCTGCGAATGGTGTTGCTGGCGATATTAAATTGAGAGCGACATTCTGCTATGCCACGGAAACCGACCCGCAGGATCCAATTAACTACACCCGAGCCGGACTGGAGATTACCTTCCGCCCCGACAAGGCCAAGTTCAACAAGATCGATAACAAGTTGTCGCAACAACCCGCGAGTAAGACATTCTTTTCGGTGGGTGGATACAAAACAGAAGACGAGCTTCGCCGGGATGCCCACAAGTGGGAACCCTGTCTCAAGGCAACAAAGACGTTCCGAGGCACAAGTCTCAATGACCCGACTTTTGATATTCATTACAACGCGCGAAAGGCAGGCGCCAATGATTTACGTGCGCAAGCAATTCCTTACGCACTCGTGCTGACGATTTACGCCAAAAACGCAAAGGACATTTACAACAAGGTTACTCAACGGTACCGCACAATTCTGCAACCATTGCAGCCAGTGCTTCAGATTCCGATCCGCACTGGTTGACGAACAGGTCGGGTATTAGGCGAATTCCGGAGAATGGGTTTTCCGATGTTGCAATTGCGATTCTGTCCTCGGTACGTGCGGCATAACTGACCGCGACGTCCAGATGGGGACTGCTGTGCGATCCGGGATTTCTTCTAAATAAGCAGTGACTGGACGGACTTCCACGTGCCTACAAGCAAAGTTTGCGACCTCGAAACTCTTTGTAATGAATGAGGTATAATTCGCACAAACTTTATCTAGACGATTCGACGCCGCGCAAAGGCTCTCTATGTGTAATGGATGGAATCACTCGGACGGCTGTGAGTGCGGGTTTGGACCTCCTTACGACAGGGATGTGCCCGATTACTTCGATAATAGTGTTGGAAGCGAAGGTGGTCGGGACCTTAGCGCAATAGGTCCGCAAAGCGCGAGCCTCGCATCGCTTATCACAAACGATACCCTTACTACACAATTAGTATCCACTTTTCTCTGGCAATCCTACATTGGCCGTCAAGCGACCGGGCTGATAGGGCGAACTGGGAAAGCCGGCGCGGGGGAGAAAGCCCCGATCATTTACATAGTGCGACATGGAAGAGGGCAGCCGCGCCACGACCTGCTTATATTTGATCCGCAAATTCCCGACGACCAGGTCAAGCAGGGATACGTGGAAGTAAGCCCATCAGAGCTTCGCGCGGGTTGGAGGAGCTTTCGCGACGCGTATGGCGTCACGAATGCATCGATTCCACCATGGCTCTCGCAATTCAATTTGCAGAACGTTCCCGAAATCGCCGTCGAAGCAATGAACGCCCAGCGTCATTTCTTCATTGCTATGCACCCACCTCGGATTGTCTGGACGTCGGGCGCTGGACAGAATTTCCCGCGCATTCCATCAGGTGCTCTGGCCGTATCCAAGAGGGCCAATGGCAAGAGCCTTTCTACGGCAGGAGTCATCTCATCTGATGACAAGGGACGGACGGGCGTTACGACGGCGCTCCACGCGTTCACGAAGCATGGTGCTAGCCTTTTTGTAGAAGGTGTCGCAGGAAATGTCCGGGCCAGGGATACGATCACCGATAGCTGCTTCATCGAAGTAACGTTCGCGAAACTTCCTCCATGCGGCAGCTGTTGTGGACCTCTCAGTGGGGTCACGCCAGGCCGAGGTGAGGAAGCCTGGTTCGACGGTATCACCTCTGGAAAGGTTCAGACTCACATTGATGGTTGGACGCCGGAGTTGCCCTGGTCAGCCCCTGGCATTCAGTCCAGGATTATTACCCCGCCGGTGACCGATGGTGGCGATTCGGGTGCGGCTTTAGTGAGCAAGAGTGGAACCATCATAGGGTTTGCGCATTATCGGACTGGTTTCAATGCAAAGAGTCCTCACTCCGCCTGGATTTGGGCGGAATCCGTATTCTCAGCCCTCCACTTGCAGTGACGGTGATTCCAATGGCGATTCTGGACAAGATTTTGAAAACGACTGCCACCGATTACACATTCGGACCGCTAAGCCAGGTTCCGGACGACCTGGCTCATGTGCCGATTCAAAAAGGGAGTGCATATGTGAGCATTATGCTGCGCTCAATGAGGATCGTGAGTGTACGGCGAGGATGGAGCAAGTTTTACCCGGTCGTTCACAGCTATATCTCAATTCCCCATCTCGGCGGGCAACGTGCGGAATTTCAGGCAGTGACCTCTCCGTCGCGATTGTCAGAGCTCGACGCGAGCCACCTCGACCGCGTGATCAGCCTCAATCATCGGTTGCTGGGGCCGGTGCCGTTCAGAGGTGGGGACTTAAGCTTAGAAATTGGGTTGTTTTCGGTTAAGTCCGACGATCTTGCCAAGCCATTCCTCGCCGTTTTGGAGGCGATGGCCGTCGCAGCAGGTGTGTCCTTTGTGTCCGTAGCAATGCCCTTTGTTGCCCCACTTAAGAAGGGTTTAGAGCTCCTGACAGGTTCGAATAACATCAATCTGGAGATTGGACTGTCCACGATTCTTAGCAAGCCAGAGACGGGCTACTTTTTCGTGATGCGAGCGAAACGCGGAGACTTGAAGTCTGATGAGTTCAGGGTTGCCGATGACTTCCGACTGGTCGATCGATCGGGCCAAGCCATCAGTGATTATCCCTACTTGGTTTTTAGTATCGAGGTTTCTGACAGCCGTGACGACTGGTTTCTTATCCCAGAGATTGCAAGCCTCTACGGTGAGCTGGGAGTCGCGATCCGAAAGGGTAGGGGAGCGGAAGTACAGGAGATTTTTTCCGCGCTTAAACGCACAGTCTTGACTTCTCCCGATCTATTAACCAGAGATGCCCAGCAGCTTGTATCAAAGATAGAAGAAGAAGTGGCCGCGCAAATGCCAACTTCCATGACATCTGCTGTAACTCGCGAGATAAGGCCTTTGCGATCGATCGCCCTTTTTGAGAGAGCAAAATGAAATGTGTGTTGTCTTTCGCCCACCAAGGCCCAATTGCTGGTTGGTATTCAGGTGGTGGACCGGGGTGGGTGCCCTTCGCCGGCGAGGAATGCATCTTTAGGCTACACTTTCAGGTTCGCATCCCTGCAAATTTCAACGGGGCAGTTGAGGCCTGGAAGGCAGGGCATTTGTGTCGCTGTTTGTGTCGTAACTGTGTCGTCCCTACCCAGATTCCGGCAACTCGCTCCGTGTCGCCCAGCACCGCTCAGATGAGCGAAAACCCCTGTAAAGACAGGGGCTTAAGCTCATTCCGTGTCGTTCGGTATTTCTCCGTCTGAAGTCATTCCCTGAATTCGCAACGAGGAGGTCAGCGGTTCGATCCCGCTCAGCTCCACCAAAACGCCATCAGCAAGATTTCAGAAGCGATGTCGCATAGACCACGCGGGTACTGTATTACCCGAAGGGGCTTTGTAGACCGCACGAGTTGCGATCCCATTCCAACACAAAGAGTGTCCATGGCTGCGGCAGCCTCGGTGAAGCCGTGGGGCTCTCGATTGTGGTTGATGTATCTGACGCGCCAAACATCGCCCACGGCATCGAACTTGTATGCATTGAATTAGGAATGCAGGGCATCTACGCCGCGAATTCCCCGGAACTCTGGCATGCGGGCCAGACAGCACTGTTTGCGATAAAATACAGCTGAGACGCGAATTGGCCTGTGCCAATCTGTTGGGAACCTTGTGAGCCATGCAACTAAAGCATGGGGTTAATCCGTCTCTTTCCAAGAGCGACAAGCTGCATCGGGACAACTGTGTCCCTTAAGCCTTGACGGGAGACTGCATTGCAATCCGATCCAAAACAAGACCCGCTGAACGGTTCCGATCCACAACTTTCCTCTTCGACTGACGCATCCAAGCCGAAGCAAACAGGCCTGCGCGCCGTTGTATGGATTGCCATCCTGCTGTTTTTCGCGGCAGGATTTTTAATTGTTCTGCGCCAACACCAGGGCGCCGCAACTACCGCACCGGGGCGGCGCGGCGCGGCGGGTGGTGCGGTTGTGGTGACCTCGACGACCGCACAGAAGGGAAAGATTGGCGTGTATGTGGACGGGATTGGGACGGTGATCCCGGTGTATACCTCGAACATTACAAGTCAGGTCAATGGGATTGTGACTGCGGTGCATTACACGGAAGGCCAGATGGTGCACAAGGGTGACTCGTTGATCGACATCGATCCACGGCCCTACCAGGCGACGCTGGACCAGGCGAAGGGGATATTGGAGCGGGACCAGGGGCTGCTGGCGCAAGCGCAGATGGATCTGGCACGCTACCAGGCTGCGTGGGCGCGCAATGCGATTCAGAAGCAGACCATGGATGACCAGGAGAAGCTGGTCGACCAGTACAAGGGCACTGTGCATAACGACGAGGGGACGGTCGAGTACGACCGAATCCAGGTGGAGTATTGCCACATTGTTTCGCCGATTACGGGCCGTGTCGGTTTGCGTCTAGTTGATCTAGGTAATGTTGTGCAGGCCAACGGGACAACGACGATGGCTGTAATTATGCAGATCCAGCCGATCACGGTGGTCTTTACCATCGCCGAAGACGACCTGGGAAAGATCCAGGCGCAACTGCGCAAACGAGCGGGGCTGGAGGTGGATGCGTTCGACCGCAGCGTCCAGAAGCAGCTTGCGAAGGGGACGCTGCTGACGTTGGATAACCAGATCGACACGACCACGGGCACAGTGAAGGCACGCGCTCAATTCGCCAACCAGGACTCCTCGCTATTTCCCAACCAGTTTGTGAACACGCGGCTGCTTGTGAATACATTGACGGGAGTCACACTGATTCCGACCAATGCGGTGCAGCATAACGGCCAGGCCGCGTTTGTGTATGTGCTGAAGGACAACGTGGCCCACCTGCAACCGATTACGGTGGGAGTAACCGATGGAGACACGGCGCAGGTGACGAATATCAATCCTGGCGACGTGCTGGCGACCAGCAGCTTCGACAAGCTGCAGGACAACTCACAGATCACGATCTCCAACAAACCAATTCCGGCCAGCACCAGTGGGAGTAGCGCTCCTTGAGCCCGTCTCGTCCCTTCATTCTCCGTCCGGTTGCGACATCCTTACTGATGGCGGCGATCCTGCTGGTGGGCATCGTGGCCTATATCCAGCTCCCGGTCTCGGCGCTGCCGCAGGTCGATTATCCGACCATCCAGATTGTGACGTTCTATCCAGGGGCGAGCCCAGATGTAATGGCGACGACAGTGACAGCTCCATTGGAGCGCCAGTGCGGCCAATTGCAGGGACTGAGCCAGATGACGTCGACCAGTTCGGCGGGCAATTCGGTGCTGGTACTACAGTTCAACCTGAGTCTGAACCTGGACATTGCCGAGGAGGAAGTGCAGTCGGCAATCAATGCGGCGCAGAGCTTCCTGCCAGCGAACCTACCTGCTCCGCCGATCTACAGCAAGACGAACCCGGCGGACGCGCCGGTGTTGACTCTGGCGATCACTTCGGACACGATCCCCTTGTCGCAGGTAGAGGACCTGGTGGACACGCGGCTGGCGCCAAAGATCTCGCAGTTGAGCGGCGTGGGGCTGGTAAGCATTAGCGGTGGGCACAAGCCGGCGGTGCGCATCCAGGCTAACCCCACGCAGTTGTCGTCCTACGGGATCGACATGGAGAACCTGCGCTCGGCGGTGAGTAACTCCAGCGTGAACGCTGCCAAGGGGAACTTCGACGGGCCGCACCAGGACTACCAGATCGACTCCAACGATCAATTGGTAACGAGCAAGGACTACCGGCAGGTGGTGGTGGCGTATCGCGATGGCGCGCCAGTGATGCTGACCGACGTGGCCAACATTGTGGATGGCGTGGAGAACAATGCGCAGGCGGCGTGGATGAACCAGAAGCCAGCGATCATCGTGAACGTGCAGCGGCAGCCCGGGGGCAACACCATCAAGGTGGTGGAGAGCATCAAGCGCTTGTTGCCGCAGCTGGAAGCGAACCTGCCCAAGGGTGTTATCGTGACGCCGCTGACCGACCTGACAACGGCAATCCAGGCGTCGGTGAACGATGTCGAGTTCGAGCTGATGCTGACGGTGGGTCTGGTAGTGATGGTGATCTTCCTGTTCCTGCGCAACCTGTCCGCGACGATCATCCCCAGTGTGGCCGTTCCCCTGTCTCTGGTGGGCACCTTCGCGGCGATGTATATGTTGGGCTACAGCCTGGACAACCTGTCGCTGATGGCACTGACGATTTCGACGGGATTCGTGGTGGACGATGCGATCGTGATGTTAGAGAACATCTCGCGCTACCTGGAGGGAGGCGACACGCCGATGCAGGCGGCGTTAAAGGGCGCGGAGCAAATCGGCTTCACCATTATGTCGCTGACCGTCTCACTGATAGCGGTGCTGATCCCGTTGTTGTTCATGGGAGATGTGGTGGGGAGGCTATTCCGGGAGTTTGCAGTGACCCTGGCGGTGACCATCCTGATCTCGGCAGTAGTATCTCTGACGCTGACTCCGATGATGGCATCGCGCATCTTGAAGCACACTCCGGAGGAGCAGCAGGGTCGGTTGTATAAGGCGTCGGAGCGGGCATTCAACTCCATGATCGCGTTCTATGGAAGGACGCTACGAACGGTACTGCGCTACCAGGCGGTGACGCTGCTGGTGGCGGTGGGCACGCTGCTGTTGACGGTGTACCTGTACATCCTCATCCCCAAGGGGTTCTTTCCGGTGCAGGACACCGGAGTAATCCAGGCCATCTCGCAGGCATCGCAGACGATCGGATCGCAGGCCATGGCGGCCAAACAGCAGGAGGTGGCAAACGTGATCCTTGCCGACCCCGCAGTGCAGAGCCTGTCCTCGTTCATCGGCGCGGACGGGACCAACACGACCACCAACAGCGGACGCATGTCGATCAACCTGAAGCCGCTGGACCAGCGTGACCTGAGTGCGGCCGACGTGATCCGCAGGCTGGAGCCGAAGCTGGACAAGGTGACGGGAATCCATCTCTACATGCAGCCGGTGCAGAATATCACGGTGGATGACCGGGTCAGCCGGACGCAGTATCAGTACACGCTGGAGGACCCGGACCAGAACGAACTGAACCTGTGGACCAATCGTTTCCTCCTAAAGTTGAAGAGCCTGCCGGGGTTGGAGGACGTAGCGACCGACCAGCAGACGGGCGGGCTGGCGGTGTCGCTGGTGATCGACCGGTTAACGGCATCCCGGTTGGGCATCTCTCCGACGACGATCGACAACACACTGTATGACGCGTTTGGCCAACGGCAGATCAATACGATGTACACGCAACTGAACCAGTACCATGTGATTCTGGAAGCGCAGCCGCAGTTTCAGCTCGATCCGGAGATGCTCGACCACATCTACATTCAGGCTAATGCGGCCGCGGGTTCAGTTGGAGCGGCTGCCTCTAGCTCATCGGGAAGCGGATCGACGTCTGCGGGGTCGAATGCTCTGAGCGCGGCGACCCTGTACACGCCGTCGGCTGGCACGCTGACACCGCCGACACGCGTGTTGACCGCAGGAACGACGGGCGTCAACTCGGCCGGAATCACCAGCTCAGTGCCCAGCAAAGCAATTCCACTGAGCGCCTTCGCGCACTTCGAAACTACAACCGAGCCGCTCTCGATCACGCACCAGGGACAGTTTCCGTCGATTACGGTGTCGTTCAACCTTGCGCCGCATGCCTCTTTGGGCAGCGCCATCTCCTCGATCGACGCCATACAGAAGAGCATGAATATGCCGGCCAGCATGCAGGCGGATTTTCAGGGTACGGCAGCGTCGTTTCGCAACTCTTTATCCAACGAGCCGCTGCTCATCCTGGCCGCGATGGTGACGGTGTACATCGTGTTGGGCATCCTGTATGAGAGCTTCATCCACCCGATCACGATCTTATCGACCCTGTTCTCGGCGGGGATGGGCGCGTTTCTGGCACTGAGCCTGTTCCACCAGGACCTGAGCGTGGTGGCGATCATTGGGCTGGTGCTGCTGATCGGGATTGTGGAGAAGAACGGGATCATGATGGTGGACTTCGCGTTGGAGCTACAGCGTAAGCAAGGGAAGGAATGCACGGAAGCGATCTATGAGGCGTGCCTGCTACGCTTCAGGCCGATCATGATGACGACCATGGCGGCGTTGCTGGCCGGCATTCCGCTGGCATTTGGCAGCGGAATGGGATCGGAGCTGCGGCGGCCACTGGGCATCACGATGGTTGGCGGACTTCTGGTGAGCCAAACGCTCACGCTCTATACCACCCCTGTGATCTATATCTTCTTCGACAACCTTGGGCGGCGCTTCTCACGCAAGAAAGGGAACAGAGAACAGGGAGCAGCGAACAGCGAAGACTTTATGCAGGCAGGCGGCGGGGCGCAGAAGGCAGGCCAGCCGTGAATGTCTCTGCGCCGTTCGTGCATCGGCCAGTAGCCACGACGCTGCTGACGTTGGCGGTGGCGATTGCAGGTGCGATTGCGTTCCAGGTGCTGCCGGTTTCCCCGCTGCCGCAGGTGGATTTTCCAACCATCAACGTGGGCGCGGGGCTTCCAGGGGCGAGTGCGGAGATCATGGCATCGTCGGTGGCGACGCCTCTGGAACGGCAGTTCGGGCACATCGCAGGGGTCACGGAGATGACCTCGTCGAGCGGTCTGGGCTCGACCAACATCACAATCCAGTTCGACCTCAGCCGTAACATCGACGGCGCGGCGCGAGATGTGCAGGCGGCGATCAACGCGGCGCGCACATATCTACCGGCCAACCTGCCGGGCAACCCGACCTACCGCAAAGTGAATCCGGCAGATGCACCGATCATGATTATCGGGCTGACCTCCGATGTGTATGGGCCGGACAAGGTATACGACGTAGCGTCCACCATCATGGAACAGAAGCTGTCACAGATCCAGGGGGTGGGACAGGTGGGCGCGGGCGGCGGGGCGTTGCCCTCAGTGCGCGTGGAGGTGAACCCCACCAAGCTGGCCAGTTACGGCATGACGATGGCGACCCTACAGTCGATGCTGCGGCTGCAGAACTCCAACCTGGCTCGGGGACAGATATCAAACGGCGACGTGAGCGCGGACATTGTGGTGAATGGGCAGATATCCCATGCCGCCGACTACAAGCCGTTGATCGTGGGCTACCACAGCGGCCAGGCGGTTCGCCTGTCGGATGTGGCGGACGTGCTCGATTCGGTGCAGAACGTGCGCGCGGGCGGCTACCTCAACGGCAAGCGGGCGGTGGTACTGACCATCTTCCGCCAGCCCAACGCCAACATCATCGATACGGTAGACCGCGTCCGCGCGCAGCTCCCATCGCTGGAAGCGTCGATTCCCAAAGGCATCAAGACCACCGTGGTGATGGACCGCACCACGACGATTCGGGCATCTGTCAGCAATGTGGAGCGCACGCTGATGATCTCGATCGTGCTGGTCATCCTCGTGGTGTTCATTTTTTTGCGCAGCCCGCGTGCAACGCTGATCCCTGCGGTTGCCGTGCCCACCTCACTGGTTGGCACCTTCGCGGTGATGTATCTGTGCGGCTACAGCCTGGACAACCTGTCGCTAATGGCTCTGACCATCTCCACTGGATTTGTGGTGGACGACGCGATCGTGGTCATGGAGAACATCACGCGCCACATCGAGGACGGGATGGAGCCATTTGCCGCGACGTTGCGCGGTGCCAAAGAGATTGGGTTTACCGTGATGACCATCAGTATGTCGCTGATTGCGGTCTTCATTCCGCTGCTGCTGATGGGGGGAATCGTAGGGCGGCTCTTCCGTGAGTTTGCAGTGACGCTGTCCGCTGCCATTGTGGTGTCGATGGCGATCTCGCTGACCACCACACCTATGATGTGCGCCTATCTGCTTAAGAGTGGCAAGGATCTGAAGCACGGCCGTATGTACGAGGCGTCAGAGAGCGTCTTTCAGTGGATACTGGGCCTTTACCGGAGAAGCCTGCACTGGGTGCTGGAGAATCCAGGACTGATACTGACGACGCTGGTTCTGATCATCGCGCTGAACATAGTGATCGCGTACAAGATTCCCAAAGGCTTCTTCCCGCAGCAGGACACCGGCTCTCTGGGGGGCGCGATGCGCGGACCGCAAGACGCGTCGTTCCCGGCGATGAATGCGACGTTGCAGCAGGTTGAGAAGGTAATCGATGCGGATCCCGCGGTGCAGAACGTGATTGGGTTTACCGGCGGTGGCTCGACAAACACAGGAAACGTATTTGTGATTCTGAAACCGCTGGAGCAGCGGAAGGTTAGTGCGGCCGATGTGATCAACCGGCTGCGCAGGCCGTTGAACCATATCACGGGTGCGTCGATGTTTTTACAGGCGTCGCAGGATATCCGGGTTGGAGGACGCGGCAGCAATGCGATGTATCAGTACACGATCCAGACTGACAACGTCGTAGACTTGCAGACCTGGGGGCCGAAGTTGCTGACTGCGATTACGCGTCTACCGGGCTTTCAGGACGTGAGCAGCGACCAGCAGAACGGCGGGCTGGATCAGCGCCTAACTTACGACCGGGTGGCTGCGGCTCGGCTTGGCCAGACGGCCGGATCGCTGGACTCGGCGCTGTACTCGGAGTTTGGTCAGTCGGAGGTATCGCTGATCTACACGCAACTTAACCAATATTACGTTGTGCTGGAAGTTGCGCCGCAGTACTGGGCGACCCCGGAGGGGCTGAAGGATGTGTATATTCATTCTTCCGCCGGCAATTCGACCGTCACCGGCAACACTCCGCTATTTACGATGGCTAAGGCGCAGCCCAATACGACACCGCTATCGCTGAACCACACGGGGTTGTTTCCCTCGGTAACGGTGTCGTTCAACCTGGCACCGGGACTCTCGTTGAGCGACGCGACTCTGGCCATCAGCCAGATGCAGCAGAAGATGAACTTGCCCTCTACGGTGCGTGGATTCTTTGCCGGCACGCTACAGGCGTATCAAGATTCGTTGAACGGCGAGCTGGTACTGATCTTGACAGCGCTGGGGAGCGTGTACATCGTGCTGGGGATGCTGTACGAGAGCCTTGTGCATCCGCTGACGATCATCTCCACGCTGCCTTCGGCGAGTGTGGGAGCGATGCTGGCGCTGATGATCTTCAAGGAAGACCTGAATGTTATCTCGCTCATCGGCATCATATTACTGATCGGGATTGTGAAGAAGAACGCGATCATGATGATCGACTTCGCGCTACAGGCAGAGCGAGAGCGGGGAATGAACCCTGAGGAGGCGATCTTCGAGGCGTGCATGTTGCGCTTCCGGCCGATCATGATGACCACCATGGCCGCGCTCTTCGGCGCGCTTCCACTGGCTTTCGGGACGGGGACAGGGTCGGAGCTGCGCCGGCCACTGGGAATCACGATCGTGGGCGGATTGGTGGTGAGCCAGATGCTGACGCTGTACACCACTCCGGTGGTCTACCTCACCTTCGACCGAATTCGCCTGTGGGTGCATAAGTTCTTTCATCCTGAGGAGATGGGCATTGCCGTCGCTTCGGAATAAACTATACGAATTGTGGAAGTAAAAATCATGAACAGAAACGAACTTCGCGCAGCAGTCACCACCGCACTGGCAGGCTTGGTCCTGACGGGTTGCCAGGTTGGCCCAAAGTACCAGAAGCCGCCGGCGTTGGCGCAGGCTCCGCCGGTGGCGTACAAGGAGACACCCGGGTCGGCACAGCCAGCCAATGCGATGTCGGCCGGTGCTACTGCGAGCGACACAACGGGGGCGCAGGCCGCCGGCGCGGGCGAGTGGAAGGTGGCGCAGCCGCAGGACGCGATGCTCAAAGGCAAGTGGTGGCAGATCTACGGCGATGACGAGCTGAATGCGCTGGAAGACAAGCTGAACATCGACAACCAGACGATCAAGCAGTACTTCGCAAACTTCATGGAGGCGCGCACGCTGGTGGCACAGGCACGCTCGCAGCTGTATCCCACGGTGACAACCGGACCTTCCTACTCGCGTACGCAGACATCGGGACATGTTGGAAGCGCGGCGCCGTCGGCGGCCGTTGGAAAGCAGGCGAACCTGTTCGACATGCCGGTGGATGCCTCATGGGTGCCGGACCTGTGGGGTAAGGTGCGCAACCAGATTCGCGAGCAGCAGTACAACGCTCAGTTAAGCGCAGCCGATCTCGAAAACGAAAGACTGACCGAACAAGCGACCCTGGCGATGACGTTCTTTGAGATTCGCGGGCAGGACGCGTTGGTAGATGTGTTCAACCAGACCATTGCCCAGGACCAGAAGTCGCTGGACTACACCCGCGCGCAGTACGAGACAGGGGTGGGCGACGAGATATCGGTGGTGGAGGCGGAGAACACGTTGCAGAACGCGCAGGCCGCGGCGACCAATCTGGGGGTAGCACGGGCGCAGTACGAACACGCGATTGCGATGCTGATCGGGACCGATCCGTCTTCGTTCAGCATTCCGGTGAAGGCGCTGAATGCGGTGCTACCGGCGGTGCCTATCGGAGTGCCCTCGCAACTGCTGGAGCGCAGGCCGGACATTGCAGCGTCAGAGAGGACGATGGCCTCTACGAATGCGCAGATCGGTGTGGCCACAGCTGCCTTCTACCCAACCCTGACCCTGAGCGCGGACGGAGGGTTTGAAAGTTCGGTGTTTGGGCATCTGCTGGACTGGTCGAGCCGCTTCTGGTCTGTCGGCCCTTCCATGTCTGAGACCATCTTCGATGCAGGATTGCGGCGCGCCGCCGTGAATCAATACATTGAAGTCTACAACGCGAACGTTGCCGCCTATCGCCAGACGGTGTTGATCGCGTTCCAGCAGGTGGAGGACTATCTGGCGGCGGTACGGATCCTGTCGCAACAGATCCTGCTGCAGCAGCAGGCGATGCAGACGGCGCAGCACGTTGTCGATCTGGAGATGGCACGCTACCAGACGGGAGTCGATCCCTACATCGATGTGGTGACGGCACAGAATACGCTGTTGAGCGACCGGCAGACACTGACGTCGCTGCATACCGAGGAGATGACCGCGTCGGTGCAACTGATCGAGGCGCTGGGCGGAGGATGGGATAGCACACAATTGCCCACGCCGGAGCAGGTGTCGAAGAAACTGACAACGGGAGATGTCACCATTCAGAGGTGAGTCGGAATCCTGTAAAGCCACCCATCGCGATAAACCGCGATAGATGGGGAACCTGGCACGGGCAAACCCATGCCCTTTCGATGGATCGCGCGTTTTGGCACGGGCAAAAGCCGTACTCTTTCGGGCTGGCAGCCTGGCGGGCGTATCATTTTAGGATGCCGAAGTATTCCATCATCGTTCCGTTCCACAACGAAGAGGAGAACGTGACCACGCTCTACGACCGGGTAAAGCTGGTAATGGAGCAGGTGGGCAGTTCGTTCGAGATGGTGTTTGTGGACGATGGCTCGACTGACCGGACCTACCGGCTGCTGGAGGAGATTGCCGCGGTGGACAGCCGGGTAATGGTGGTGAAGCTGAGGCGCAACTTTGGGCAGACCTCGGCGCTGGCGGCGGGATTCGACCACGCGCGGGGAGAGATGCTGATCTCCATGGACGGCGACCTGCAGCACGCGCCGGAGGAGATTCCAGAGTTTCTGGAGCGCCTCGAAGAGGGATACGACGTGGTGAGCGGATGGCGGTCGCACCGCGCCGATAACATGCTGCTGCGGCGGTTTCCGTCGCGCTGCGCGAACTGGATTGTGGCGCGCATCTCCGGCGTCGGAATCCACGACTTCGGCACGACCTTCAAGGCATACCGGCGCGAGGTGATCCAGAACATTCCTTTGTACGGCGAGATGCATCGTTTTATCCCGGCGTTGGCGAGCTGGTACGGTGCCAGCATCTGCGAAGTACCCATCTCCAACCCACGGCGGCAGCACGGGCAAAGCCACTACGGCCTCTCGCGTACGGTGGGGGTGTGCTTCGACCTGCTGACAATACGGTTTCTGTTGCGCTACATGACGCGGCCGCTCCACTTCTTTGGGTCGATTGGGGCGCTGGGCATGTTGGCCGGCGGCGGACTGGCGGTTTGGCTGCTGGCACTTAAGGTGCTCACCGGACAGAGCCTCATGCTGGCCCATGGGCCGATCTTCGTTATCGCGGGCGTGCTTATCCTGGCGGGGATCCAAATGCTTGGCATCGGACTGCTGGGGGAGCTGCAGGTGCGCCACTATCACACCCCTGGCCATCGCGCGCCCTATGCGGTGGACCGCATTCTGCGGCTGAAATCGAGCGAAGAACGACAGTTGCGGTGATGGGGTTGCGATGGGGACCGCCCGGGCCGTATCGATTCTAGGCGCAAGTCTTCTGCTTTGTACTGCGCTGTCGGGCTGTCTTGTAGTCAGCTTTACCAGCGAAGGCGGCTGGTTGCTGTGGCCTGGAAGCCTGCTTGTCACGTTGATTCTGCTGTTGCTGTATCTCTTCAAGCGCCGCTGACAACGAAGAACCGGCAACGAGCCTCGAACCTCGAACCGTACTATTCTCTTAATCATGCTGCTAAAAGAACTTCGCATCGCTGTCCTCGACGCCAACCTTGAGCTCGTGAAGCGCGGGCTTGTGCTCTACACCTTTGGCAATGCCTCGGGCGTGGACCGAGCGCAGGGGTTGGTGGTGATCAAGCCTTCGGGGGTGGACTACGACGATCTGCGGCCGGAGATGATGGTGGTGACCGACCTCGACGGCAGGATCGTCGAGGGAACGCTGAAGCCTTCGTCGGACCTGGACACGCACACTCTGTTGTACCGTGAGTTTCCAACGATTGGCGCGGTGGTGCATACCCACTCGGAGTTTGCCACCAGCTTTGCTCAGGCCGGCATTACGATTCCGGCACTGGGGACGACGCACGCGGATTATTTTTACGGGCCGGTCCCGTGCACCGCTCCGCTGACCGATGAGGCCATTGGTAGGCGCTATGTACACGAGACGGGGCTGGCCATCGTGCGGAGCTTTGCGGCGACTGCAGAGCATACTGCGATCGACCCGCTAGCAGTGCCCGCGTGCCTGGTGGCAGGGCACGCTCCATTTGTGTGGGGTAGGAACGCGCATGAGGCGGTGCACAACGCCGTGGTGCTGGAGGCGGTAGCGCGCATGGCATACCGTACGCTAACGCTGAATCCGGATGCGGATGGGGTGAGCCAGGCTCTGCTGGACTGCCACTACTTCCGCAAGCACGGTTCAGCGGCTAGCTACGGGCAGGGGTGAGGGTGCCGCGGCGCTGTGACGGTGGACACAGGGCTGCGGGATTTAATGGTTTGCTTACGCGCTGATTGTGTAGAGTTCTTAAGGCAGCAAAATCGCACAGATTGTGCCGCAGGATGCGCGAGCCGTATGGAGTGCAAGGTCTCTTTGCGGAAGCGGGAGGCGCAGGTCTGTGTGCGGGTCAAGTTCAAAACAGGTGATGGAACGATGCGTTCTTCATGGACGAAACTGTTTCAAGGGTTGTTGATTATGGTGGTGGCGGGCTGTCCGCCGATGGTGGGAACAAGGGCAATGGCTCAGGCGCCGTTACCGGCGATGATGCTGGTGGCTCCCGATGTGGGGAACGCGCCAGCGAGCACGGATGCCGTCCGCATTGCGGCGCTGGAGAAGCAGGTGGCGTCGCAGACGGCGGCAATTACGTCGGCGCAGACCTCTGGCGACAACTCCTGGATGCTGACCTCGGCGGCGCTGGTGCTGCTGATGACGGGACCTGGGCTGGCGCTGTTCTACGGCGGGCTGGTGCGTAAGAAGAACGTGCTGGGCACCATGATGCAAAGCTTCGCCATGATGGCTGTGGTGACAGTAATGTGGGCGGTGGTGACGTATTCGCTGGCCTTCGGCAGCGGGAACGCGTTTATTGGCGGGCTGCACAATATGTTCTTGCACGGAGTCGGTCTCGACCCGAGCCCGTACGCGCCGACCATTCCGCTACAAACCTTCATGGTCTTTCAGTTGATGTTTGCGATCATAACGCCGGCGCTGATTACCGGAGCCTTCGCCGAGCGGATGAAGTTCTCGGCGATGCTGGTCTTCATGGTGCTGTGGGCGATTGTGGTGTATAGCCCGATGGCACACATGGTTTGGGGCGTGGGCGGGCTGTTAAACGCAGCGACTGGTCGGTTCCCGTGCCTGGACTTTGCAGGTGGAACAGTGGTCCATATAACGTCGGGGGTATCGGCGCTGATCACGGCGCTTTATCTCGGAAAGCGAATTGGATACCCGAAAGCCGCGATGCAGCCGCACTCCGTGGTACTGAGCTTTATCGGGGCGTGCCTGCTGTGGGTTGGCTGGTTCGGGTTCAACGCGGGATCGGCGCTGGCGGCGGGATCGCTGGCCACCTCGGCGTTTGTGGCGACGCACTTTGGTGCGGCGGCGGCGGCCATCGGATGGAGCGCGGCGGAGTGGATACGCAATGGCAAGCCATCGGCGTTGGGTGCGATCTCCGGCTGCGTGGCTGGGCTGGTGGCGATTACCCCGGCCTCGGGGTTTGTATCGCCGATGGCGGCAATCGCAATCGGTCTGATCGCCGGCGTATGCTGCTTCTTTATGGTGGTGAAGGTGAAGTCGTGGTTCGGGTACGACGACTCGCTGGATGCGTTTGGCGTACACGGCGCGGGTGGCACGATTGGCGCGTTGCTGACCGGTGTCTTCGCCATCAGCACCATCAACCCGGCCTTCGGAGCGGGCAAGGCAACGGGATTTCTTGAGGGCAACCGCCACCAGATCCTGAACCAGGCAGTCGGCGTTGGGATTGCCTGGGGGTTGGCGATCGTGGGCACTCTGATCATTCTGTTCGTGGTGGACAAGACGATCGGGCTGCGCGTGAGCGAGGCGGAAGAGGCAGAAGGCCTGGATCTCTCGCAACATGGAGAGGAAGGCTACGAGTGGGCGCATTAATGGAGTTGACACAACGGTTGCATTGACGCCCGGGTTCTGGGGGTGCACCGTTTGGGTCCAGAGTGCATCTGATCTGGCGGGCGCTGGTGGATGGGGCGTACTATGCTATAGCTTGCCTGAAGGCAAGTGAGAGGATGAATTAAATGCAGAAGATTGAAGCAGTGATCCAGCCATCGAAGCTGGATGCGGTCAAGGATGCGCTGGTGGAGATCGGCGTGCAAGGCATGACGATCACCGAGGCGCGCGGGCATGGAAGGCAGAAGGGGCACACGGAGTTCTATCGCGGACGCGAGTACTCGGTGGACCTGCTGCCCAAGGTAAAGCTGGAGATGGTGGTCGGCGACGAGATGGTGGAGAAGGCGGTGCAGGCGATCATTACAGCGGCGCGCACTGGAACGATCGGGGACGGCAAGGTCTTCGTCTCGAAGGTGGACGAGGCGATCCGAATCCGCAACGACGAGCGGGGCGAGATCGCGCTGTAGGCCGCTTGCTCGCATGTTCGGTATGGGCATGGGCTGAGGCAGGGTGTCTGGGTGGTATTCGGTTGGCTGCTATGCTATAGGTTCATCCTAAAAACACAGCCATACAGGAAGGCCCGAACACAACCATGCAGGAAAGCAAGACTCCAGGCGACGGAATGTGCGGCGAATACGAGCGGCGGATGCTGGAGATTCGCGGCGCGTTCGCCACCGGCACGACCGGAGCGGCGACGATTGCGGCGCGCGCGGCGGCGATGGACGAACTGATTGTGGGGCATTGGACGCAGGCGGTGGCCCAGAACCCGGTGCTGGGCCGTGGCATTGCCCTGCTGGCGGTGGGTGGGTATGGACGGCGCGAGCTGTTTCCCTTCTCGGATGTGGACCTGCTCTATCTGATTGATGGCAAGGTCTCCGAGCAGGAGATCAAACAGCCCATCCGACGCATCAGTCAGGCACTGTGGGACTGCGGCATACGGCTCTCCCCGACGACCCGCAGACGCAGCGAGGCAGAGCGCTTCGACCCCGAGAACGCGGAGTTTACAGTGGCCCTGCTGGACCACCGGCTGCTTGCGGGAGATGAGGCAATATACCGGCGCATGGCAGATGTGGGTTTGCCCAAGATGCTGGAGCGGGAGAGCAAGGAGCTGGCCGCTGGGTTGGTGAAATTGACCGATGAGCGGCACGCCAAGTACGGTGACACTCCCTTCCACTTGGAGCCCAGCATCAAGGACTGTCCCGGCGGGCTGCGGGACGTGCATGTGTGCCAGTGGCTGCAGCTTTTAGAGGATACGGAGGCGAGTAAAACCACATCGCAGAATCGTGATGCAGGGCGGACGCCAAATCGATTGGCGACTGGCGACCGCGAGGAGTTTCAGCGGGCGGTGGAGTTTCTGTTCACGGTGCGTTGCTTTCTGCACTATCGTCACCAACGGGACGACAATACGCTGGACTGGCAGGCGCAGGACGCGGCGGCGTCGATGGCGATCGGGTTGGGCTCGCAGCGGATGCAGTTGACCGACCCGAGTGCGGAGGGGGTGGAGGCGGCGTACTGGATGCGGCACTACTTTCGCAACGCGCGCAACGTGCAACGACGGCTTGCGCAGATGTTGGACGGAGTGAAGGGAAGGCCGCGCAAGGTGAGATGGACAGCCTCCGCCAAGGCCGCCTTTGCCAAGGGACGGCGCGGCGCAGAGCCGGCAGCGGTGGGCTACCGAGTGGTGGGCGGACGCATGGTGCTGGATGGAGAGACCACGGCGACGGGCGATCCGGCGCAGAACCCGGATGTAGTGTTGCAACTGTTTGCAGCAATGGCACAGACAGGATGCACCCTGGAACGCGCCAGCGAAGAGCGAATCTCGCAAGGGTTACCCCTGCTGTCCGCGCATCTGGAGGAGGGGCCGTCTCTATGGCGTCACTTACAGGAGATACTACAGGGTTTTTACGCTGGTATGACTCTGCGCACAATGCACGCTCTGGGGCTTCTGGAGCTACTGGTTCCGGAGTTCCACGGCATTGATGCATTGGTGATTCGTGATGCCTACCATCGCTATACGGTCGACGAGCACAGCATGGTGGTGATCGATACACTGCATGGGCTGGAGCAGCCGCAAACCGGGCTGATGAGCGTGTGGGCGGGGCGCTTTGGCGGAATCCTGCGCGACGTGCAGCACCCCGCGTTGCTCTACCTGGCGGCACTGCTGCACGATACGGGAAAGGGACGGAGCACCGGTGAGCACGCCCTGGAGAGCGCGCGCATGGCGGAGAATGTAGTCGCACGTCTTGTGCTTGACGCCTACGAGAGCGAACTGATGCTGGGGCTGATCCGCAACCATCTGGAGATGTCGTCGGCGCTGCGGCGGGACATCTTCGACTTAGAGACGGTGCGTGCGTTCGCAGGCAAGGTGCAGACCCTGGAGGCCCTGCGCATGTTGACGCTGTTTACGTATGCGGACATCCAGGCGGTGCATCCGGATGCGCTAACGCCATGGAAGGCGGAGAATCTGTGGCGGCTGTACCTTGCGACGGCCAGCTATCTGGATCGCAGCGTAGACGACGAGCGCGTGGGGGCGCGCATCGGCCGGGAGCTGGTGCATCGTGTGGTCGCGCTGTTGCCGGGCAGGCGCGCCCATGTGGAGGCGTTTCTGGAGGGATTTCCGGAGCGCTATCTGCGCACACGCACCCCGGAGCAAGTGCGAATGCACTTTGATATGGCAGAGCGCTTTGCCGATGACCCGGTGCAGATCGAATTTCGCCATGCTCCGGGTGCCAGCGAGATCACACTGCTGGCACGAGACCGCCCGCTGCTGTTTGCCGACATGGTGGGGGCGTTGGCGGCGTGGGGGATGAACATCGTCACCGCAGACGCCTTCTCCAACCTGCAGGGTGTGGTGGTGGACAACTTCCGGTTTACCGACACCTTTCGCACGCTGGAGATGAATGCGTCTGAGCACGCGGTCTTTGTGTCCAGCGTGCACGATGTTATGGCGGGCAAGGTGCCGGTGGAGACGTTGCTGAGTGGGCGGCGGCGCGGGCGCAGAAAGGTGCCCAAGGTGGTGGTGGAGGCGCGCGTGGACTTCGACGACGAGGTCTCTTCGCACAGCACGCTGCTGCAAGTGGTGGCGCAGGACATTCCTGGACTGCTGTGGGCGATCAGCCTGGCCCTGGCCGGACGCGGATGCAATATTGACGTGGCTCTGGTGGACACGGAGGGCGAGACGGCCATCGACGTCTTCTACATCACACGCGACGGGGCGAAGCTGGACGCGGCCGAACAGAAGGAGCTGAAACGGGCACTGCTAGTGGCGATGAAGGAGAATGCGGAATAGATGTGGCCTGCTGGCTCAGTCCATCCCACCCATCGCAAAGACGCGATGAGTGAGGGGTGACCGCAAGTAATTGCGGTGGGCATGCAACCCTGGAATTTGAGGGCGCATCATAGAAATTAGCTCACGCGTTCACATGTTTACTTCCTGATGCTGCAGATGGTTGCTGAATCTTCGCGATTTAAATCAAGACAGCAGTTTATAGTGGTAAGTAGAAAAATGATTACTTCGATCGCAACTCAGGATGTCGGCGATAGACGGCTGGACGCGGCAAAAGGAAAGAACGACCGGTACCTTTTTGGGTCGTTGGAGAGCTCCGCCACAAACAGGGAAAAGCTGGATGAGGTGAACTGGGGGGGCGACCAGCCGGAGGGGGTTGTGCTGGCGTCGCTGGATGCGGCGATCAACTGGGTACGCAAGAATTCGGTTTGGCCGATGACGTTCGGACTGGCTTGTTGCGCCATCGAGATGATGTCGATGGGCGGGTCGCGATACGATATTGCGCGGTTTGGAGCGGAGGTCTTCCGGCCGTCCCCGCGGCAGAGCGACCTGATGATCGTGGCCGGCAGAGTGTCGCAGAAGATGGCCCCAGTGATCAGCCGTCTCTACGAGCAGATGCCGGAGCCGAAGTGGGTTATCTCGATGGGCGCGTGCGCCACCTCGGGAGGGGTCTTCAACAACTATGCGGTGGTTCAGGGAGTTAACCAGTTCGTTCCCGTGGACGTGTATGTTCCAGGCTGCCCGCCGCGCCCCGAACAACTGCTATACGCAATTACGCTGCTTCAGGAGAAGATCCAAGCGGAGCGGGGATCTCTCCGTAAAGTATTGAATATGAAGGAATAAACCAAATAAAGGGTGGGGCAGTGGTTCGAGGAAATTTGGTCTTTATATTTTCTTCAGGGGGATTTCGATTTGTACGAGGATGAATGAGAATGTTTGGCGGTATATCATTTCAACCCTGTGAATGGGGCTGTAACTTTTTGTATCAAATAGGCAACTACGGTAGACTTTGAGGAATCTGAATAAATTAGTATCAAAATGACATGAGTATGACGCTATCAATGCGAAGAGATTATTTTGCCGTGCAACGATTTCGTTTAAGCTCTACAACATATAGGTAAAAGTGGAGGAAGTCGAATGGTAAGCCATCCGTTTCGCAATATTGGCCGGTTTGTGCTGGCTGCAATCTGCGCAGCCAGCGTGAGCGCAGTAAGCATGGGTGCACAGACACCCGCCAAAGCAGCATCCGCGGGGCCAAACCCGTCAAGGGCGGATATTTTCCTGGGCTATTCGTACTTCGGCACGAATGGAACGCAGCAGCAATCTGGGATTAAGTACACCTCCATCAATCTGGGAGCCATCGGCAGCGGCGCATATTATTTCAACAATCATCTGGGCATAGAGGCGGTCTACGCCAACCACCCGAGCGGTCCGAACGATGGGACGTCCGGCATCAGCGGGGGCCTCATCTACCGCTGGCCGATGCAGCATTTCACTGTATTCGCGCATGGGTTGTTCGGTGGCGAGCGACTGGGCGGCCCGAACTGTGACAGTTCGACCAGCGTGTCTGGCTGCACTTCAGCCACGGTCGAACATGAGCCGTACACTTGGGGGCCCGCGCTGCGGGCGGGTGGTGGTTTGGATTACGACATTAACCACAACTTCAGCATTCGCCTGTTCCAAGCCGATTATCGCTATATTCACGAAAATTTCGGTACGTATGCACCCCCGCCAGTCGGATCTATGGGCGGGAACACGAGCCTGAACGCGGTTGAATTGAGCGCCGGCCTTGTGATGCACATTGGCAGTGTCACACCGCCGCCACCGGTCACGTATAGCTGCTCGGTGTCACCAGCCAGCGGCTTCCCAGGCGACCCGATCACTGTGTCGGGCATGGCGATGAACCTGAACCCGAACCCGAAGAAGGTGGTGAGCTACACCTGGACGGCGGACGGCGGCACCATCTCCGGTACATCGAGCACCGCTAACGTCGACACCAAGACCACTGCGCCGGGAACCTACACAGTTAAGGGCCATGTCTCGCAGGGCGTCAATCCAAAACCCACCCAGATGGCGGACTGCTCCGCAACCTTCACGGTGAAGCCGTTTGAGCCGCCGACCATCAGTTGCTCGGCGAGCCCATCCTCGGTGAATTCGGGCGGCAGCTCGACCATCACGGCCAGCGCGGTCAGCCCGCAGAACCGTCCCCTGACGTATGGTTACAATGCGACGGCGGGATCGATCAGCAGCACCACACCATCGGCGACGCTGTCGACGCCGCAGATTGCGCCAGGTGGGGCAAACACCACAATTACGGTGACCTGTACTGTCTCCGACGACAAGGGACACACTGTACCGGCGACGACCAGCGTGACAGTGATTGCGCCACCACCACCACCACCACCGCCAGCCCCGCAGGCCTCCAGCCTGTGCACGGCCAGCTTTGAGCGGGATACCAAGCGTCCGACTCGCGTGGACAACGAAGCCAAGGCCTGCCTCGACGATGTAGCCCTCAGCCTGCAACGCACCTCCGACGCCAAGCTGGCGCTGGTCGGCAACGAGGACAGCAAAGAGAAGGCGGCTGAAGATAAGGAAGCGGCCAAGCAAGCCAAGCGGAAGCATCCTGAGGTGAAGCCAAGCGATGCCGCGCAGCGAGCGGTTAACGTCAAGGACTATTTGGTGACGGAGAAGGGCATCGATCCTTCACGCATGCTGGTTTATACGGGAACCGACGACAGCCAGACGGTGACTACCTCGCTGATCCCAACCGGAGCAGCCAACCCCGCAGCAGGCGACACAACAGTGGACGAGAGCGCAGTGAAGGCTGTGCCTCGGACGCCGCTGCCGCCAGCGCATCATGCGGCAAAAAAAAAGGCAGCAGCCACTAACTAGTGGTAGATAGTAAAAAAACGATCGTACATAGCACAAATGGCTGACCGGGGACCAACCCAGTCAGCCTTTGTGCTGGTGGGGTGGGCTGCACCGTTGGATCCAGATGCAGGGGGTCTATACAGCAGGCGCTAAGCTGTTCTAATCCAAGGACTGGTGTGCATATTCTTCTAGACATGGCGGGCAACTAAGGGGTAACTTTAGTTGATCACGTTACAGCAGTATTAAAAGCGAAGATTCTAAATTCGCCGTACACAAGTGATTTCTGTGGAGGAAATCTATGATTGATAGTCCGTATTGCAGACTTGGCCGTTGGTGCTGGCAGCTTGCGCACTCAGCCTCAGCGCAGTAAGCATCAGTGCACAGACATCCGCCGCAACTGCTCCCGCATCGGAGCCAAAACTGTCTCGCATGGATTTCTTCGCGGGTGCCTCGTACCTTGTTACACAGAGTAAGCTCCAGCCTGCTGGGATCCAATTCTCCTCCATGGATATGGGAGCGATTGGCAGCGCGGCATATTACTTCAAGCCACATTTAGGCATCGAAGCCGTGTATACCAACCATGTGGAGAACAACAGATCGCCGAGCGATGGGGCAGTTGGCATTTCTGGGGGGCCAATCTACCGGAAGGCAATGTATAACAACTTATCGGTTTTCGCCCACGGATTGTTTGGCGTCGAGCAGTTGAGCGGTCCAAACACCAACTACCCTCCAGCCGCGGTGGAGTTTGAATCCGCCAAGTGGGGGATTGGACTCACAGCTGGTGGCGGATTGGACCTTAATCTCCCGTTCTGCAATAACCGTGTCAGTCTGCGTCTTGTGGAGGCCGATTATCGTTATAGCCATGTCAACTACGGCCCCTACGCTGGTCTGCCCACCCCGGCGCCGGTGTCGCTTGGTGGAACCGTAGACCTGAACGCACTGGAGATAAGCTCCGGCATTGTGGTGCACTTTGGCCACATATAGCCGATTGCGTTGTGGTGATCGAGATCTCTCGGCAAGTCCATCAGGCGTCTTCCTGGTAGCTCCGATCACGCTGACATGCAGCGTTCTGGACGACAACAAATAGCTGTATTGTTGACCACCACCAGCAATATGACTGCTGTTATTCCGGTGCCCTTGGTCTCGAGCCGCGTCTGCCACCGGGACGCTGGGGAAGATGTCAATAAGGCTAAGGAAAAGTCTGCGGCAACGGCAAAATAGTCACGGATAATCGGAAGTTGCAAAACGCACAAGGCTGACTGGGATGGTTCCAGTCAGCCTTTGTGCTGGGTGGAGCAGCAAACTTCGATCCAGGACTATGTATTCTAAGGAGAGAGGACAGCGACGGGATGGGACGATAACGTTGAACTGTAGACAGCGCCGGATTCTTACATTTTGGATGGTACTGATTCTTTGTCTGGCTTGCCCCCGGATTCACGCAGTTTCATGGTTTCCAAAGGGACCGGACGGCGGAGACGCGCGCACCTTTGCAGCAGACCCCAAGGACCACCTGCATCTATATCTGGGGACTGCGGATGGCTGGATCTATCAGTCGCGGGACGGCGGCAGGAATTGGCTGCGGCTGGCCAGCGTGGGCAAGCGCGACGACCTTGTGGTGGATCACATTCTGGTGGATCCGGCGGACCCCAGGCATATGGTGGCAGGTGCGTGGGTGGCGGACGACTTGCAGCATCCAGACGGCGGCATCTTCGACAGCCGCGACGGTGGCACAACGTGGATCGAGCAGCCCGAGATGCGTGGGCAGTCGGTGCGCGCGCTGGCGATTGCGCCCTCCGACCCGAAGATTATGGTGGCCGGCTCACTCGCCGGAGTCTTCCGTTCTGCCGATAGCGGTGCACACTGGCAGCAGATCAGCCCTCCGGGCGACAAGGAGATCCACGAGATCGAATCGCTTGCCATCGACCCCGCCGACCCGAACACGATCTACGCCGGAACATGGCATCTGCCGTGGAAAACTTCCGATGGAGGCGAGCATTGGGAGAATATCAAGGAAGGAATCATTGAAGATTCGGACATCTTCTCCATCATTATCGATCCCAAGCAGTCGGATGTCGTGTATCTGAGCGCGTGCTCGGGTATCTATAAGAGCGAGAACGCGGGGGTCAAATTCACCGGCGGGGTAAACCTGAACAAAGCGCAGGGAATTCCGACGACGGCGCGGCGGACGCGCGTGCTGATGCAGGACCCCAACCATCTGGACACAGTCTTTGCGGGCACCACGGAGGGGCTGTACCGCACCGATGACGGCGGCAAGGTTTGGACACAGACCACCGGTGCCGACGTGATTGTCAACGACGTGTCTGTTGATCCGGCGGACCCGCACAATGTGCTTCTGGCGACCAACCGTCAGGGTGTGCTGGCCAGCCACGATGGCGGCGACAGCTTCCTGCCGTCAAACAGCGGTTTTTCGGCGCGGCAGGTGATGGCATATAGCGGGGACAGACACAACCCGGCGACGGTCTATGTGGGCGTGGTGAACGATAAGGAATCTGGCGGCGTCTTTGTGAGCCATACCGGGGGGCTCAGTTGGTCGCAATTGAGCGGCGGACTGGATGGACACGATGTGTTCAGCTTGGTGCAGGCCCCGGACGGGTCGATCCTGGCCGGTACGGAACGTGGAATCTATCGGCTACAGGGCGCGGTCTGGCAGCGTGTGGGAGACGGAGTGGACATTGCCGGGGCATCTACAGCGGCTGGCAAAGTAGAGTCTGCTCATCGGGCCGCGGCAACAGGGCCCACTACGCGGCAGGCTGCGAAGGGGAAGCCGAGAGCGGCAGCGGCGAAGAGCTTCGACGCCAGCGTCTATGGCTTTGCGGTCTCAGGAGAAACGCTCTTTGCGGCCACCTCGCAGGGTGTGCTCAGCAGCCCCTCGAGCGGGATGACATGGGCCGTGGTGCCCTCGATCCCGGACGATGAATGGCGCTTTGTGGCCGCGTCGAAGGGGGTGGTGGCGGTGGCCAGTCTCCATGCTCTTGAGATGTCAATTGATGGTGGCAAAACATGGAAAGCGGTGGCGCCGCCCTCATTGGCGAGACAGCTTACGGCGCTTGCGGCCGATGGCCACGGAAACATGTGGGCCGCTGACCGGGATGGGGTCTACTTCACGACTGGCCTGGGCGCAAGCTGGCAGACGCTGAAAGACCTGTATCTGCGCAATGGGAACAGTATCTATTACGACGAGGCATCCGATCGGGTGCTGGTTACCTCGAACGGCCCGGTAACGGAGGCCTTTGCCGTGCAGCTTCCGTCCATGCAGGTGCGTTGGTGGGATACAGGATGGAAGCTGCGTTTCCTGCGCTATGTCCCGAAGGATAACGGTAAAACAGAGTCTGAAGCGCCGGTGGGCGACTACCTGCTGGGGGCGACCTTGTTTGATGGCATGGTGGTGCAGCCGCGCATGGTCGATTCGCCGGAGATTGCAACGCCGGGGGCTAACGCGCATTGAGGCGTCGGCAAATCCCTCAAGCATGGCGATAATCGTGCCATAACTCGCAGCCCGGAACACTGCCTATTCCGTGACGGGATAAAATGAAATCAACGTGAGTTCTCTCGCTTCCAACTCGGAATCGCGGCATGAATTTCAGACCAGCGACCCATCTTTGCGTCCGATTGCGGCCAAGGTAAAGGCGGGCGAGCGTCTCAGCTTCGAGGATGGAGTCGCGCTCTACCGCAGCGGAGATATCCTGGCCGTGGGGTGGATGGCCAATGCGGTGCGCGAGCGGATGCATGGCGACATCGCCTACTTCAACGTCAACCGCCATATCAACCCCACCAACGTTTGCGTAGCGAGCTGCCGGCTGTGTGCGTTCGGGCGTAAGAAGGGTACGGCCGGGACGTACACCATGGCGCTGGAGGAGGCCTGGCAGACGGCTGGCTCTGGACTCAGCGAGGCCGTCACCGAGTTCCACATCGTCGGTGGGCTGCATCCCGACCTGCCCTTCGAGTACTTCGAGGACCTGATACGGGGACTGAAGGTGCGCTTCCCCAAGGTTCATATCAAAGCGTTCACCATGGTGGAGGTGGCGTTCTTAGCCAAGCTGTGCAAGATGTCGATCGAGCAGACGCTCGTGCGGCTGAAGGCTGCGGGAGTGGATTCGCTGCCTGGCGGCGGTGCGGAGATATTCGCAGATCGTGTCCGGCACATCATCTGCGACCACAAGATCGACGGCGGCGAGTGGCTGGAGACGGCGCGCACTGCGCATAAGATCGGGCTGCGTTCCAACGCCACCATGCTCTACGGCCATGTCGAGAACGATGAGGACCGCGTGGACCATATGCTCCGCCTGCGTGCACTTCAGGATGAGACCGGCGGCTTCCAGACCTTCATCCCGCTGGCCTTCCATCCAGACAATACCGCGCTCGCGCACATCCCCAAGACCACCGGCATCATGGACCTCAAACAGATTGCGATCGGCAGACTGCTGCTGGACAACTTCCCCCACATCAAAAGCTACTGGCAGATGGTCTCGCCCCAGATGGCACAAATATCGCTGCGCTTCGGCGCTGACGACATCGACGGCACTGTGATCGAGGAGAAGATATACCACGACGCCGGCGCTACCACCCCACAGGGAATGCGCCGCGCGGATTTAGTGCGTCTGATTACCGAGGCTGGGCGCGTTCCCTTCGAGCGCGACACCCTGTATCGCGCCGTCACCCGCAGCGAAGACACCTTCACCGTCGCGGTATGAAGTACCGGTGATGCACTCATGCGCTATGAGCGCTAGTGTGGTGAAGATTGTTGCTCGAATCCTTATTTGCCATTCGGAAAGAACTTCGCCATCCGCGAAACACTCAGTGGCGTTCGAGCGACGCGGCGGCGCGTTGCAGTGTGGCATGCTTTTTCAAGCGGTGGGCTGCCGACTTTGCGCCCTGTTCGCTGTCAAAGGAGCCATGATCCTCGCCGGCCCAGCGAAAGCGCCAGCAATCGCCTGATTGGTAGATCTCCGGTTCGGTCGAGTGGGTGCGCGTCGCGTGTGCTGACGCTTCCAATACTTCGCTCATCCTGTTCCTTTCGGTGAATCGTTATCTACCCACCCTTCGATGGAGCCCAGGAATGGGATGCCCGGTTCGATCTTTACGATGCGGATAATTCTACACTCGACAGCCAGTTCGATCTAGCTGCACCCGCAGGTGCGGCCGAAGGACATGCGTGGGTGCAGGAGCCGGAGCGGGTCATTAGGGCCCGCTCCGGCACTCGATCAACACGCTAGAAGCTGAAGTTGGCCTGAAGCATGATGGTCCGCACCGAGTTGCCGCCTGTGACGCTAAGCGTCTGACCGAACAATGGGTTGCTCAATGTACTGATTGGACTTGAGTACGGAACCTCGTTGAACAGATTCGATGCCTGCGCACCGAGGGTCAGGTTGTACTTGCGGTCGGAGCTGGCTCCTCCCATACCACCTCCCATACCACCACCGCCACCTCGACCACCGCCCATACCACCACCGCCACCTCGACCACCGCCCGGTCCTCCAGGCCCGCCACCGATCCCGCCAAAACTACCTGGCCTGCCCGGTCCGCCTGCAGCCGCCTGTGCGGCAGCGAGGGCAGCAGCCGTCTTGGGGCCAACGCCGATGGTCTTCGACAGCCTGAGGTTAAGCGATACGCTGGCTGGGCCAGTGCATATGTTGACTGGAATCTGGTTGACAGGAATTGTGCCCACAGCCACAGCAGCAAGCGTATTCGCATTGCTGAAGTCGCCACTAACGAGGCAATTCGCGTTGGCTGCCGAGTAGCCCGGTGCAAACTCTGGCCGGTCGCTGTACCCGCGGGTGACCGCATCCTGGATACCAGAGGTGATGCTGTACGGCGAACCCGATGAGGCAAAGATCAGCGGGCTGGCCGAAATGTTGAACGGCAGCGGGATGCTTCCGCCAAGCACCATGCGGCTGCGTACCCCGAACGCAGCGCGACCGTAATCCACTGATGGGTTGAATGGGTCGGTGATGCCGCTGATGTTGGAGTTGACCCAGTTTGCCGAGTAGTACCCGAATATGCTGGTGCCCTTGGGCGTTCTTACATTGATGTTGGCGTTGATCTGGTTCTGCCGGAAGATACCCTCCGACTGGTTAACATTGTTGATTGTTGTGCTGCCTGGGCTGGTGGGAATGCTGCGCGACATGAATTGGTGAAAACCGCGCGCATTCAGATATGTTAGCGAGATGCTGGTGAACTTACCCACCTGCTGCTCCAACGTCCCGGCCGTCTGGACGGTATACGCGCTGCGCAGGTTGGGATCGTTCACCGTGGGAGTGGTCGCCCCGGAAGCCTGCCCGGTTCCCAGGGTGCAGGCGCTGCTGTAGGGCTGCGAACCCGAGGGCGTCGGCATGCAGGCCGCACTGGGATTGCTGTAGATAAAGCTCTGCGAATTCGATGGAGTGTTCGCAATCTGTGAGTATATGCTGCCCAGGCTGAACCGATTGTAGAAGACGCCGAATGCACCCCGCAGAACCGTTGTTGTTATGCCGTTCTTCCTTGGAACGCCATAGGCCAGGGAGAGGCGCGGTGAAAAGTCATGGGAGCTATTGATCACATTCTGAGCTTCCATTCGTATCCCGTAGCTGAGGGTCAGGTTCGGCCCCGCCTTCCAGTCGTCCTCGGCATAGACCCCAACATCGGTCTCCCGCGCGCTGATCGTCGGAACATAGATTTTCTTATACATGAACTGGTTGACGGTGCCACACTGGTACGACGAGATAGGCGTTGAGTTATTGCTGCCGGCGCAGACATCGCCCGCCGGATCACTCGCCTGAGGAGCGATAGAGGAGTAAACGCAGTTACTTGGCTTATTGGCCATGGGTACATTGGGATCGGTGCATGGATCAAGCAGCGCCGTGTAGATGAACGTGCCATTGATTCCACCATTCGAGTAGTTTGACTCACTCGAAGTG